>ENA-UPTA01000977-UPTA01000977.1-activated-sludge-metagenome-genome-assembly--contig:-NODE-977-length-32632-cov-5.261688_pt1 | contig 32632 bp, 26 predicted proteins | sample MGYA00238184_ERZ773361 | MGnify/ENA primary metagenome ERZ773361 (study PRJEB29100, sample SAMN05720205) | activated sludge metagenome | isolation source: anaerobic digester from wastewater... | reverse complement strand
CGATCTCGCCTGTGGCTTCACGTATGAGCGCTCCCGGTTGTCCAATTCTCTCTGCAACGTACAGCATGAGCCGAGACCCGGCGCGGGGCACGGAACGGCCACATTCTATCAGCCTTCACGGCCGGTGTATACTCTGACAGGCGGCGGGATTCACGCGATCCTGGGCGTGCACAGTTGGAGGTTGCGGTCCCTGATGCGAAGGTTGCTCGTAATCTGCGTGGACACCAACACGGCGCTGGCTGTGACGCTGAGCCGGTGTCTGTTCGTACTGCCTGTGGCTGCCGTGGTTCGCGGGTTTCCGAGAGTCTCCCAAGGACATCGATATCGGGTGGTTTGGCATGAACGATGTGGATGCCGGCCCGGTGGTCGGCGGCTACGGGGTTGCCGCCAGCGCATTCGGCGTCGGCGCCGCAAGGGTCATGGGCTGAACCGATCAGGCATACAAGCTCACCGCCCAGGCACTGGCGGCGAGTTGGCCGCTGCCGAATGGGACGCTGCTGATGCCCCGCATGCTGTCGAACATGCCCGACGCGCCCTACCTCGGCGAGGCGGCGACGCTCTTCGAATGGACTCGCCGTGCCCTGGCCCCAGTGCGAGGTGACCCACACACGAGGTTGCCGGCTTCTGCATATATGGGGCTGGCGATCCTCTTGTGGCTTGGAGCCATTGAGATCGTAGCTGCGCTCCGCAGACTCTGTCACTGGCGGCGGGGCGGCCTGCGGTTCCGCACTCCGTTGCCTGGGTTCCAGGCGTCCGCCTGGGCCGTTCTGCTGTTCGCTGCATTGGTCTTGTGGTTCTCATCCTGTAACGTGGCAGGTTTCGTTCTTCTGCTTGGCCCAATGACTTTGCCCTGGCAGCGAAAGCGGCCGACCCCGAAGGCCACATCTGATGTGCCCGCATCCGCCTGAAGAGGCGGCGGCTCTGTCCATTGGCAGAACGCTCTGCAATGTCCGTACGTATCTGCTGGGGGCCGTACAGGGAAACCTGACGGATTCCAAAGAAGCTGCAAGGCGGTACTTGACGCAAAGATGGATTTCCGCCACTGTGTGGGCCTCGTGGATCGATGGTGCTGTCAAACGATACCAATCTGTTTCTGCCGACGACGCGGGAGGAAATGCGCCGCCGGGGTTGGGACCAGGGGGACGTGATTCTCGTCACAGGCGATGCCTACGTGGATCACCCAGCCTTCGGCGTGGCCCTGATTGGCCGCTGGCTCGAAAAACTGGGTTATCGCGCAGCAGTTATTGCCCAGCCCGACTGGCGGAGCGTGGATGCCTTCCGTGCGCTGGGGGCCCCGAGGCTGTTCTGGGGTATCACCTCCGGCTGCATCGACTCCCGGCTGAATGAGTATGCCTCAATGGGCCATCGCAGGCAGGCGGACGTGTACAGCGCAGGCGGGGCCACGGGGTTACGGCCCGCCCGGCCCTTGCTGACCTACGCTGCCCGCGCCCGCGAGGCGTATCCACAGGTCCCCATCGTCCTGGGCGGCCTGGAGGCCAGCCTTCGCAGGCTCGCTCACTACGACTACATCTCCGACAAGATGATGCGGTCCGTTCTGGTGGACGCCAAGGCCGATCTGCTGGTCTTTGGGATGGGCGAACTGGCCGTCGCCGAGATTGCACGCCGGCTGGATCACGGCGAGTCCATTGACTCGATCACGAACATCCCAGGTACGGCGTATCGCTTGGTTCGGAACATACCGATACCACCCGAGGCCGTGCGTCTGCCCTCGTTGACGCAGCAGACCGAAGACAAGTCACAGGTCATGGCTGCATACGAGCAGTACCAGCGAATTGCCGGGCCTGCCGATCGGGCGGTCGTCCAGGATCAGGACCCCGGTACCGTCGTCCTGATGCCGCCCGCGAGGCCGTTGACTCCCGATGAGCTCGATGCCCTGTACGACCTACCATTCACGCGACAATGGCACCCACGATACACGAGCCTGGGTGGGATCGCGGCGTTGGAGCCGGTGGCCTCCTCGATCACCACGCATCGGGGCTGCTACGGTGGCTGCTCGTTCTGCTCGATCTACTTCCACCAAGGCAAACAGATCACCTCTCGCAGCATCGGATCGCTGCTGGCTGAGGCGGATCGTATCGCGGCTGACCCCAGATTCCGTGGCACGATCAGCGATCTCGGCGGGCCCACGGCCAACATGTACGGCACGAATTGCACGGACGATCAACCGTGCTCGCGGGCCAGTTGCGTCTTTCCTTCGCTCTGCACCAATCTGGACCTCGACCTCGGGCCGTTGATGGGGATGATGGAGGCGTTCGTGCGATGGAAGGGGGATTCGAGAGGCAAACGGCACGTCTATGTCGCCTCCGGCATCCGGCACGATCTGGCCTTGCACAGCCGGGAGTATCTGGATCTGCTGGTCAAGCACTTTGTCGGGGGACACCTGAAGGTGGCGCCGGAGCACTACTGTGATTCGGTCTTGAGGCTGATGGGCAAGCCGTCGTTCGAGTTGTTTCGCGAGTTCGAGGGTCGATTCGACGAGGCCTGCCGCCGGGCGGGCAAAGAGTACTACCTCGTCCCGTATTTCATCAGCGCGCACCCCGGTTGTACGCTCGACGATGCGGTGAGGCTGACCGAGTACCTCGTCTCGCGGAACTGGCAGCCGCGCCAGGTGCAGGACTTCGTACCTGTGCCGCTCACGCGATCGACCGCGATGTACGTGGCGGGCCGGGACGAAAAAGGCCGTTCGATCCACGTTCCCAGCGGCCGTCACGAGAAGCGTCTCCAGGCGGCTCTGCTCCAGTATTATCGCGATGCGAACGCCAAGCTCATTTCGGATCACCTGCGGACCGGCGACCACAGCCACCTTCTGAAGCAGATGCAGCGGATCTGGTCCGCCAACCGTCGCCGAAAGCGGTAGGGCACGCCTTGTCCCGTCCGCCTCGTCGCCGCACATGGGGATTGCAGGCTGGGGACCCTGGGGGTAGATTCATAGGGCATGTCGTGGATTGTGAACTGCCAAGAGTCAACCAGGGACGTGATAGTATGCTTTCAGGAGTCTTCCCCCGGGGTGGGGTCGAGAGCTGGGCCGGGCCGCTCGGATTGATCGTTCACCATGCTCTCTTGCTGTTTGCGGTGGTCAATCCGGTCGGCAATGTCCCGGTCTACGCCGATCTGACCCGCGAGCTGGAGAAACAGGAACGCAGCCACGTCATGAACTTCGCGGTGGTCACCTCGCTGTTCGTGGTGATTCTCTTTGCCGTGGTCGGGGACTGGAGTCTGGTCCACTTGTTCAACGTCCGGGTGAACGAGCTGGCGATTGCGGGGGGTGTCCTGCTGTTCATCATCGCCCTTCGCGGCGTCACGTCGAACGGACCGATGTATCAGCACTCCGAAGATCCCAGGATGCTCGCGGTTTTCCCCATCGCCTTTCCGATCATGGTCGGTCCAGGCGCCATTACGATCACCATCATCACCACACAGGCCATTGGGCAGGTCCTGATGGTCATCACGGCCATTGTCACGTTCGCCTTCGTGTTCCTGATCGCGAGAAATGCCTATCTGCTCATGCGGCTGCTCGGACCGTACGCCAGCATGATGATTGCCCGACTGTTCTATATCTTCCTGGCCGCGAAAGCCGTTGCCATGGTCCTCCACGGCGTGACCGAGTTTGTCCACGGCCTCTCGCCGGGCGATCCGGACTCTGTGGCGGTGCTCTTCTAAGCGTTCGCGCCGTCGGGCCGCCTCAACGAAGGAAACGGCGTACCTTTGACAAGATCGACGATCTGACCGCTGCGGATGGAGGCCCAGGGCTCCAGATAGATCGTGACGGATGCGACCTGGACTCCCTCCGGCAGGATCGACCAGCGGTTGTGGACGCCGCCGATGGCTGCCGGGATAGGGCCTTCCCCGAGCTGCATGTGCAGGGCGGCGCGGTATCGCGGTTCCTCATGGGGGCGAAACCGCACGGGTGTTTCCGACACGACCCGTTCGGCCAGGCGCCGCAACAGCTCTTCCACCGCCTGGAGGTCCAGCGGGCCCAACCGCTTCCACAGCAGCCCCAACGTGTCGCTCATGCAGCCTCCTGTCTTCAGTTGTGCTCTGAAAGCCTCCTGCGTGGTTTTCCGGGCGATCAACTCGGCCATCGTGACAACGGACGCATCCTCGTCCTCGATCAGCAGTTCCCTCCGAGCCGTGATGTAGGCTCCTCGCGGTTCGCGAGTGAAGTCCGGCGGGAGCAGATACGACATCGCATGAGCTCGGTCATCGAACATTCGCCGGGCGACGCCATCGAGATCGATTTGGGACACGTCTACCTGCCAGGCCTGGAAGTCCCGGAGCGCCTCGCGAATCGCGTTGGCTGTCGCGCCGACGGGATGGTTGCGGTCTCGCGCTCGTTCGGACGGGTCGTGATACTCGCGAAGCGACCGTCGAACCGCCTCCTCCCTCTCGGGCGTCATGACCGGCCCTTCCTTCGGCATTCTCGCCTCGAAGTGGCGTTTCATGATGTCCCCAAGCATCTCGCGCGGCACCGGGCCAAAACTCGCCGCCTTGCGCATGACCTGGTAGAAGGCATCGGAATCCAGTCCCTCGTCCGCCGCCTCTCGGAGTTGCTGCAGGATACGCTCTCGCTCGTAGCTCATGGGCCTGCTCCCTTCCAGAATGCGTTCTGCCGCCGTCTGGAGCTGTTTGCGCCCGTCGTGGAGACGGCGTTTGACCGTGCCCGAGGGTATGTCCAGGAATCGGGCGGCGTCCTCGACGCTATAGCCCTCGAAGTAGAACAGGGAGATGGCTTCACGCAGCCGTGGCGGAAGATCGCGCACGGCCTCGCGGACGAGAGCCGCCAGTTCCTGTTGCTCCAACCGTTCGCCGGGGGCGACGGCTGCCGAGTCGGGCAATTCCTGGGGCTCGATGCCGTTCCCCGTGGATGCTGCAGCCATCAAGCGTCTGGCCGTACGAACAATGATGACTCGCAGCCAGGGAGCGAACCGACCCGGATCGCGGAGGTTCGCCAGGCCGTTCATAGCGGCCGAGAAACCCTCGGACGCCGCGTCCTCGGCCAGCGGCAGATCGCCGGTCACACCATAGGCCGCTGCCCGGGCCGCACGCCAGTAGCGTTTGTACAGTTCCGCGATGGCCGTCGGTTCACCCTGCTTGGCCCGTTGGACCCAGTTTGGTTCTGTGTCTTCTGCCATGCCATATACTGTGTGTCCTGGCGCGGGCCGGAGGTTCGCGGCTTTCCCTGTTTGGTCGAGGCATTTGTCGGCCGACTCACCGTTGTCGCGGACGCTGCCTGCCTTCGCGAACGCCTCGGGGCTGACCCGGCCGGACGGGGGTTCGCACGCCTCGGACCTCCATCGGGATCGAATACAGCGACGTCCGGGCCGTAATGAACAGGGTCTGGTTGTCCTTGCCGCCGAAGGTGACGTTGGCCGGACCCTCCGGAACCTCGATCTCAGCGATCCTCTCCCCTCGCCGGTTGTAGACAGTCACGCCTCTGCCCGTCAGGTAGACATTGCCCCGTGCATCGAGCGTCACGCCGTCGGAGCCCTGTTCGGCGAAGAGCCGCTTATCGGAGAGTGTGCCGTCGCTGTTGATCCGATAGGAATAGGTCTTGTTGGCGCCATGGTCGGCGACGTAGAGCCTTCGGCCGTTGGGCGTGCCGATGACGCCGTTCGGGCGGACCATGTCGCTGATGACGCGGACTACTTTCTTGCGATCCGGCGTGAGGTAGTATACGTGCTCGCCGTCCTGTTCCATCCCGTCGCGATTGCCGTAGCGGGGGTCCGTGAAGTAGATCCCGCCATTGGGATCGATCCACAGATCGTTGGGGCTGTTGAACCCTTTGCCCTCGAACTCGTCGGCCAGGACCTTGACCTCGCCTTTGGGCGAGATGGACACGATGCGCCGGTCGCCGCCCTGGCAGGCCAGCAGATTGCCGTCCTTGTCGAAGTACAGCCCGTTGGCGCCGCCGGAGTTCTCCAGGAACGTGCTGAGCGTGCCGGCCTCGATGGACCACTTGAGGATGCGGTTATTCGGGATGTCGGTGAAGAAGACATTCCCCTGGGCGTCCGCCGCCGGCCCCTCGGTGAACGCAAAATCCCCGGTCAGCTTCGTAACCTGTGCCCCGGCCGCCACGACACCGGTGTTCTCCTGGGCATTGCACTGAGCCGTTGCTGCGACAACGAATGCGATTGTGAGTCTCTTTGTGAACATAGATATCCCCTTTCCATTTCTGGATCAGTGTACCTGCCTGCCGCCCACAGTGCAAGGTTCCGGGCCAGCCTTCGTGGGCCCCCTTCGGTTGGTCACATATCGCCGACTGCTCCATGTTTTCGCTGTCTGCGGCTTGACCTGCCGGACCGGCTGTGGGAGGATGCCGACCGTGAACTCGATAGATCTTGATGCTTGGAGACCCAATGGTCTTGCTTGTGGATGTGTTGCCGGAATTCGTAGCTGAGCTTGAGGGTTTGCTCACGGCCGCCAAGAGAGAGGACGTTGCGCATCAACTCCGGGAGGCGATGATCCTGCGCTGTACCCACGATCCTTCGTGCGATGCCGTCTACATCTACGTCCAGTCCTCGCGTCCACTCAATGTGGTCGAGGCGAACATCATCGGAGTCAGGCACGAGGAGACCATCCCTGTTGAATCCAGATACTGGGCGAATCTCGATATGGACAACTTTGGAAGGCTCCAAGGCATTGAACTGTTGTGCGGCGGCGAAGCAGCCGACAGGTTGGCGGCGATTGCAGTCCTTTGACATGAGACGGCCAGGTTTCGGATGCGCTCAGACTTGTGTTTATGCAGAAAGACGACTCCTGCACCCAGCGAGACTGTGCTACCTGATCTTGTAGCTGATGGACATGCCGTCGCTCTTCTCCATCGAGGAACGGATAATGACCGTGTCGTAATCGGGACTGGTCTGGACGTAGTCGAGGTAGTCTCTCATCGCCCGAGCCGACTGGATCACGTTGTCCGCGACGACCACGGCGCCGGCGGCGAGCTTGGGCTCGACGATCTTGAGGTATTTGAAATAGTCCTGCTTCACGGCGTCGATGAAGAGGAAGTCGATGGGGCCCTCGATGTCGCGGAGCGTCTTGAGGGCGTCGCCCTCGACGCAGGTGACGGTTTTCTCCAGGCCCATCGTTGCGATGTTGTCGCGAGTCTCCTTGACCCATCTCGGATCGATTTCGAGGGTCCAGAGATGGCCGCCGGTCCGCTCAAAGGCAATCCCCATGTTGATCGCGCCGAAGCCGCTGGCCGCCCCGACCTCGATGCCTCGCTTGGCGCCGCGGGCCTCCACGAGAATGCGGAGCATCATCGCGTCGCCGGGCGTTGTATTCAGACCGGTACGATGGAAGCTGTCGATGAACTGCGTGCGGAACTCGGGGCTCACTTTGTCGCTTTCTCCGGCGTACACACACAAGGTGACAAGACTCAACGCGACGACACATGCAACGGCTGCAAAGACACGACCACGCCTCATTGGATAGACCCCCGGCAATCTGCCATTTGAGGTTTTCGATCTATGGTTCGGCGATCCTGGCCCCGCCTGCTACGCAACCTCGGCCAGTGCGCTGTTCATCCTCCGGATGGCCTCATCGATCTCGGCCCTATTCTTGAAGCCGATGGTGATGCAATCGACCAGGCCGGACTGCATGGCAAAGCGGATACTCTTTTCACGGTCCTCTGGATTCGTGAACCTGCCCTCTCCGATGATCTTCATGCCGATGATGCCTCGGCCCTTCTGGCGCATGAGCTTCATCTGTTCCAGGACCGCCAGTACGTGCGATTCATCGCTCGGGGCGTTCCAAGTGTCCGATCTCGGCGTGTCCATGCTGGCGCCCTGCGGGTTGACGCGAACCAGATGGACATCGACCCAGTCCAGCTCGACCGACCGCTTCAGCGCGGGCAGACTGTGACAGGAGACGCCGTGCGACAGGATGATCTTCTTGTCCTTGGCCTCGGCCATGGCGTCCATGACCCGTTTTCGCTCCTCTTCCCAGTTCGGAGTGATCGTGCAGTGGACGAGCAGGCTGTCGATGTAGTCAACGCCGTAGGTCTTGCGATAGTTGTCGATGTCCTCCAGGGGCTTGTCGGGCACGCCGCTCATCTTGGTCTGAATGAAGAGCTTCTCTCGCGGCAGGCCTTTGATAGCCTCCCCGAGCATGGTATGCGTCCGATAGGACCGGGCGATATCGAAGTGGGTGATTCCCTGCTCGTAGGCGTAGCGGATCAGGCGATTGAAACCATCCTGCCCCAGTTCCTCCTGTACTCGGCCGGAGCTCGTGCCGCAGCCGAAGCTGAGCCGGCAAGCCTTCAGGCCGGTCTTGCCCAGTGGCACGACGTCCACCGCGGTCTTCTTGCCGACCGCCCGTGCCGCCAGAGGCGACAATGCAAGCCCGCCGGCGATGGCCGCGGTCCGTCCGATGAATTGGCGTCTGGTGATTTGCTGTTTCTGCATACATAGCCCCCTTGTCGAATACCACGAACCTCCATACGTGCGTCACACGCGCCGGTTCAATCCTGCCGACGGCATCGGCAACAAGCCCGACTCGACGCCCTTCCATCCTGCCAGAATCGGACCACAGATGCAACAGTTTTGTCGGATACAGGGACGTTGACGAGGCGGGTCGGGTAGGCTACGATCCCCCGTATTCCTGGGGGGAATTCCGAAGGGAGGTTGTTATGAGTAGCGACGCTGTAGTGGACTGTTGTCCGCGGTTCGATCCTGGACCTTGGGATGAGAAGGAGTTGAACTGGAAGGATCGGAAATTCGTGAAGGACCGGGTTCGCAGCTTCCTGCACATCCCACTGAACTTCGGCTCGGTCATGGTGCGAAACATGCGGAAGATCGAGGCCGAAGGAGCGAGATCGGATGAAGCTATCGTGCTTTCCGACGAGAACTCGCTGTGGGGGGCGGATGTCTACATCGCCGTCGGCAAGGAAATCCCGGGTGCGGACAACGTCACCCTCTCAGGCGTGTTCCTGAGCAAGGTTTTCGAGGGGCCGTACCAGCACGTGCCCAAGTGGATCCGGGAGACCAAGAGCTTCGTTGTCTCGCAGGGCAAACAGATCAAGAAGCTGTTCTGTTACTACACCACCTGTCCGAAGTGCGCGAAGAAGTACGGGAAGAACTACGTGGTGATTCTGGCCCAGGTGTGAACAACAGAGGCAATTGTACGACCATCACGCCGGTGAACATCAGGATGCAGCCGAGCAGGTCTCGCGGACTGAGCCGCTCGTTCAGCATCAGGTAGCCGGCCAGGGCGGCGAATACGGTTTCGAGGCTCATGACGATAGCCGCGTGTGCGGGCGGGGAGGTTCGCTGGCAGACGACCTGGAGCGTGAAGGCGACGCCCGCCGAGAAGACGCCGGCGTAGAGAATCGGGATCGCGGCCGCGACGACGGCGGCGAGAGCCGTCTGTTCGAACAGGACGGCAGCCAACAGACTCAGCGTCGAACAGGCGAGGAACTGGACACAGGCGATGTGCAGCGGATCGGCCCGCTTGGCGAGATAGTCGATCAGCAGCACGTGGGCGGTCCAGAAGAGCGCACCGATCAGGACGAACAGGTCGCCTCGTCCGATTGTGAGCGATTCCGTGACGCTCAGCAGGTACAGACCGGCTACTGCCAGCACCGCGCCCACCCAAACCGCCGGGCCACACCGATGCCCAAGGAACAGACCCACGATCGGGACGAGCACCACGTAAAGGCTGGTGATGAAGCTGGCCTTGCCGGCGGTTGTATAGACGAGTCCCATCTGCTGCATGGATGCGCCGCCGAACAGGGCCAGACCCGCCAGGATGCCTCCCCACAGCAGGAACGAGTGGCCCCGGCGGCCATGGGTCTGCCCATTCAGATGGAGCGTCAGGAGCACCGGGAGGAGCGTCACCGCACCCACAGCGAAGCGCGCGGCGTTGAACACCATGGGACCCAGGTGTTCCATCGCTCTACGCTGGGCGACAAACGTCGTGCCCCAGAGGAACGCCGCGACGAGCAGCAGCAGGTCGCTCTTCAGTGTCTTTGTCTTCATGGTATCCGATCCATCGCCCGTGCCGAGGTTGCGATCCGGGGAGCCATTCATTCTCGGCGTCTGGTCCTGGGCACGCGCGTGACGCTACTATAGGCCTTCCCGGCGCAATCTCAAGTCCCAGCGAGTCCCTCACGCTTACGCTGATGGGCGGCTGGACAGTGGGGAGAGGCCGCTCACTCACACTTGTTCCGAACTGGACAACCGCTGGAGGGCTTTGTCTTTGTCTACGGGGTTCATGTGACTGTGGCGGACCGCTTCGCTGAGCGTCGCGATGGTCTGGTCGTAGGTGCTCCGGTCGACCGGGTAGGGGGTGGCGTCTTTGCCGCCGTGGGCGAAGGAGTAGCGGGCCGGGTCCTCGTAGGAGGGTTTGGCCCCGTAGATCACCTCGCCGACGAGCGAGAGGGCCCGGATGGTCTTGGGGCCGACGCCTTCCGTGGCGAGCAGTTGCTCGTAGGTCTTGGGCCGGGTGTCGCAGAGCAGCCGGAGGATCTTCTCCAGGTACCGGCTCTTCGAGAAATTCTCGTTCAGGACCGGGTGCTGGGTGAATTCCTTGTTTTCCAGGTGGAGGAAGGTGAGTTGCTCGCCCCTGTGCCTCATGCTGACCATCCGGCTCAGGGGCGAGGCGTGGGCCCGCAGGATCTCGATGTCCTTCATGACGGGGTTGAAGCCGGCGTCCACGAGTTCGACGCTGAGCCGACGGTTGGATTCACTGTCGCAAGCCGTCAGATTGAGCGTGTGCTCGATCCGGGCGGGGGCAACGATGCCGGTGTGTGGTTCGCAGATGAGGTCGCGGGCATTCTCGGAGAACCAATGGTACCGCCGGGCGGAGGCGTTGACTTCATTCATACCCTGCTGCACGACGGCCCAAGCCCCGTTTCGCGAGAAGAAGAACGCGTGATGATAGATCTGGTAGCCGTCCTGGATGAGCGTGTTGTCCACCTTGGCGGCCATCCGCGAGTTGTAGACGAGATTGCCTGCCGAACCGTCGGGCAGGCTGAGGGTGCCGGCCCAAGCGGTGATTTCGTCGGGCGTCTTGCGGGAGGTCTTGCCCTTGCCGCCGCAGATGAACAGGCCCAGGTCTCTCTCTTCGTGGCGAATCGCTTCCTTGAGTGCCGCGGTCAGGATGGTCGTCAGGCCCGACGCGTTCCAGTCGAAGGCCAGCACCGTGCCGAGCGACTGGAACCAGACGGGGTCGGCGATCCGGCGGATGAACTCATCCGGGCCGTGCTCGGCGACGAGCACGCGAACCATCTCCCGGCCCAGCTTGACCATTCGTTCGAACAGCCACGGCGGACAGTGCCCTGTATCCAGCGTGAATGTGGCGATACCTCTGTGCATCCACCACCCTGATCATAGTGCTCTGCTGGGTATTCTACCATCCCTTTGGCGATCTCACTTGGGCAATCCTCCGGATGTCCCCGCGAAATCGTCGGGAGTCCATGTGTCGGGCGGCAGCGAATCTTCCGTGGCAGATCCGGGGTAGGAGGGAGCAGCCTCCATGGGAGGGGCGGATTCGTTGGTGGTCGAGGCTTGGAGATAGGTGGCGAGATTGGCCTTCCGGTTCTTCAGGCTCAGCTTGCGCCGGATATTCTCGCGATGGCGTCGAACCGTCGCGGGCGAAATGCAGCGCAACTGCGCGATCTCCTTGGTCGATAGCCCGTTGCGAATCATTGTGCTGATGGCGATTTCCACCGGCGTCAGTTGGACGTGGTCCCTGGCGATCTGGCTGAGGAAGGGAGACGTGATTTCCTGAAGACTGCGACGCAGCAGCGTGACGTAGGATCGCTGGCGACCGGTTACTTCAAGTTCCAACTCGAAGACGATCGGCATGATCACCTTCTGGATGTTGGCGGCGACCGAGGCCTTGATTCCTCGCTTTTCCTCCTCCAGTCGAGACAGCACGGCGCGCAATGCGATGTTGGCCTCCTGCAGCGCCTGATGCTCCCGTTGAATCGCCCGGTTTGCCTCGCGGAGGTCCGACAGGGTCTTCATGTGCATTAGAATGGTGCTGACTCGCTCGGCCACGTCGCGGATCAGGGCGTATTCCTCCTTGAGGAATGGTCCGGCGGCCGAGGTCGGGACGATTTGTCGATAGTACACCTCCACGATCCCGGCCGCTCGGCCCTCTGTTACGATGTCGGCCGACATCCGCCATTTGCTCTCGGCGAACCGCTCGGTAACGTAGCGTTTCTCGCCGTAGACGATCCGGGCGCAGGCATGCTCGGGGAACTGCCAGCTCTTGGGCAGGCAATCGACCACGCTCTGCAGGAAGCGATCCGGCGTATGAAAGTACATCTCGCGAAAGGTCGAAATCATGTAGAGGCAATCGAGCTCCTTGATCCGCTCACGCAGGGCGATCTCGAGTTCGGATTGGGGGCGTCTTCCGGCGGCTGCCTTCATCGCCGCCAGACGTTTCTGCAGGGTGTTCACCTGTTCCAGCAGTTGATCGCGAGTCGGAGCCTTGGCCATCTCGATTACCCATCTAATGCACATAGATTCAAATGGAGGAAGACCCAATTCATATATGATCCGGGAAATGCCACGCAGATGCAAGCGTTTTGTCCATTTCTGTTACTATTGTCTTAACTGGTTTTATAGGAAGCACTTGCGCAATTTCAGCTTCGGGGCAAAAGTTGAGATGTTGAATTGGCGCGTGCACATACGTGTGTAAAGTGTGACTAAATAATTCCACACATTGAATGGGTATTTAGTGGATGTTATGTTGGGGATTAGATGCGCCCAATGTGGGGTACAATGCCGTTGTTTCGCTGTGTCGCGCGGGGACGTCGGGGTCCCCCGTGCTCAACCAAATCCTTGTCGTTTGAGATTGGGAGATTGCGATGGCTGCTGACCCGAGACGCAAGACCTATGCTGCCAAGACTCCGATGGATCTGCCCACGGTCCTGCCGTTCACGCCGATGGTCGAGTTGGACCACCTGCTGAAGGTGGCCGGCTCGGTCTCTCAAGACGCCAATCAGGTGTGGGCCGAGATGTGGGGCGAGTTTCGGCGGATTGTGACCGGCAGCGGCATGATCGTCCCGGAGGCGGCGCAGAGCTTTGTCCCGGACTGCGGGTGGCCGGAGTTCCTCGAGAAGTTCTGGCTGCTGAAGCATTACCTCGACTCGATCCAGAGGATCTGCGAAAGACGTCAATGACCGTCGCGCCGCACGCGGGGCCCGCAGACGCGCGACACCCAGAAGAATACCAACCGTACGATAGAAGTTTGAGGAGAACCCATGACTGTCGCATTATCCCGAAACACCGAAGAATCGTCTGTCGAGCCGCTGGTCGAGGCCTTCATGGCCCGCGTCGTTGCCCAATCGCCCGGCGAGGTCGAATTCCACCAGGCCGTCAGAGAAGTGGCAAGGTCCGTCATGCCCCTGGTCCAGAGCAGACGCGCGTATCGTGACGCCAAGGTCCTGGATCGCCTCGCTGTTCCGGAGAACGTCTACATGTTCCGGGTCGTCTGGACGGACGACGCAGGAGAGGTTCAGGTGAACCGGGGTTATCGTGTGCAGATGAGCAGCCTGCTCGGCCCGTACAAGGGAGGCCTTCGCTTCCATCCGTCCGTCAATCTTGGCGTCCTGAAGTTCCTGGCCTTCGAGCAGGTCTTCAAGAACAGCCTGACCACGCTCATGCTGGGCGGGGGCAAGGGCGGTTCCGACTTCGATCCGAAGGGCCGCAGCGACGGGGAAGTCATGCGGTTCTGCCAGGCCTTCATGTCGTCCCTGTTCCGTCACATTGGCTCGGAGATCGATGTGCCCGCAGGCGATATCGGCGTCGGCGGACGCGAGATCGGCTACCTCTTCGGCCAGTATCGCAAGCTGACCCGCCGGTTCGACGGCGCCCTGACCGGCAAGAGCCTCAACTGGGGAGGTTCGAACCTGCGTCCCGAAGCGACCGGGTACGGTGCGGTGTACTTCGCCAACGACATGCTAAGCACTCGCGGCGAGGGCGTCGAGGGAAAGACCGCCACGGTCTCGGGCTCCGGAAACGTCGCACAGTACACCGTTGAGAAGCTCAACACCCTGGGTGCGAAGGTCGTCACGCTATCCGACTCGAACGGCACGATCGTGGATATGGATGGCATCAACCCGGAGAAACTGGCCTGGGTCATGGAACTCAAGAACGTCCGTCGCGGGCGGATCAGCGAGTACGTCGATCAGTTCAAGGGGAGCCAATACCTGGCCGGGAAGCGTCCGTGGAGCGTGCCATGTGACCTGGCATTTCCCAGCGCGACCCAGAATGAAATCGAAGAAGACGACGCCCGACAGTTGGTCCAGAACGGATGCCACTGCGTCAGCGAGGGGGCGAATATGCCGTCGCACGCCGACGCCGTCGAGGTCTTCCTCGATGCGAAGATCCTGTATGGTCCGGGCAAGGCGGCCAACGCCGGCGGCGTCGCAGTCTCCGGCCTGGAGATGAACCAGAACGCCGGCTGCATGCGGCGGTCCCGTGAGGACGTCGATGCCCAGCTTCGTACAATCATGCACTCGATTCACGAGAACTGCGTCAAGTACGGCAAGGAGAACGGCTTCGTCAACTACGTAAAGGGTGCGAATATCGCCGGTTTCGTCAAAGTCGCGGACGCCATGGTCCAGCAGGGGTACGTATAGACCGACTCAGGCCGACCTCCTCACACTCGAGCATTGGACCCGGGCCTTGATGCCTGGGATGGGGCGAGGCTCTCGTCTGAATCTTGGGCTGTTGCAGATTCATTAGCGGAAGACGGGAGCCTTGCCCCTTTCTATGGATTACTGATGATTGACGATTGGTGATTCGACCGAGCGACGGAAGGCAAGACTCTCCCCTCACGTGTCCTTCGTACTCTGGCAATCGTGTGTGTTATTTAGGGGCCGCTTCTGCGCCGGTCTTGGGGGGCCAGTGTGCCGCGACCGGCAGCAGGATGTGCGAGGGGTGGCTCGCATTCATGTAGATCGTATTGGTGACGACCTCCGTCTCTGCGTCTGCGCCCGGGGCGCTGCCCGTATTCGGATTGGCCTCGAACCGAGGCGAGTTGCTCGACGAAATCGCGACACGAACCCGATGCCCCGGCCCCACGACCAGGCTGGTGGACCACAGGTCGATCTCGAGCTCGTAGATCTTGCCCGGCTCCATGGGTTCGCTGGTCTCCATGGAATTGCGGCGGCTGGCCCGGAGGACGCCGTCGAGGACGATCATGCTTCGCCCGTCCGGGTACACGTCGCAGAGTTTGGCCGTGAAGTCCGTGTCGGGAGCCGTGGAGGAGGCCCAAAGCTTGACTTTGATAGGTCCCGTGAACTCGATGTATCGGTCGAATTCCGGCGAGTTGAACAACAACACGTCCGGCCGCTCTTCGACCGTTCGCTGATCCTTAGGTCCCTTTGAGCCGGTCAGATTGGCGCCGCCGACTGTGGGCACGGGATTCTTCGGATCGTACTGATAGGAGAGCGCGCCGAAGAGCTCCTCCGGGGCGGAGAGACGTATCTTGTTGTCCGTGTAGAAATAGACCGGCACGACGTGAGCCGGTACGGGCCAGTCGTCGGCGGTTTTCCAGGTGTTCCCCGGCGTGTTGGGGTCGGCCGGGTCGCCCATCGCGAAATACTGCACCGCGGGGACCTGGTCGATCCCCTGGCCGTCGTTCTTCATCCAGATGTCGAACCAATTCCACATGTCGGCCGCCTTCGGATGGCCGGCGTTCGGAAAGACAAGATCGTCACAGCGTCCATGGCCGTAGGGCTCCATGACCAGCCGGCACTTGCCGCGGGCCTTCTCGCCGCCTTGCTTGTTGATTGTGGCGAAGCTGTTGACTGTGCCGGCCGTGAAGATATCGTACCAGCCGCCGAGGAACATAGTCGGCACGTTTACCTGGGCCGCGACAGTCTCGGGATCGAGCGCTTTCCAGAAATCGTCGTAGTTCGGATGGGCTCGAAACAGTTCGAGGCTCTTAGGTGTGAACTTGCTCTGCGTCAGCCAGCCCTCAAGCAGTGCCTCCCGGAAGGCCCCGCCCTGGTAAGCGGCCTGGGAGTACATGCTCGAAAAAGCCACCCCGACGTAGCAGCAGGTCAGGTGTGGCGGCCGGCTTGGGGCGGTCATGTTCAGGGCGATCCCGGGGGCGCTGATCCCCCATCCGCCGACCTTGCCGTTGGACCATTTCTGCGCGGCGATCCACTCGACGGTGTCGTATCCATCCTGGTGCTCGCCCCAGCCGCAGTGCAGAAAAACGGGGAAATCGTCGCCTTCTGAGGCGAATCGGCCACGGAAATCCTGGGCCACCAAGGCGTACCCTCGCTTGCCGGTCTCGCCCGCGAAGGCCGCCAGTCCGTTCTTGTTGTAAGGAGTCATCACGAGGATCGTCGGCCATGGCCCCTCGCCTGCCGGCAGATGGATATCCGTAGCGAGCTTGACCCCGTCGCGCATCGGGACCATGACCGTTTCACCGGACTGAGCCTGGCCGCAGAAAAGGATTGCAGTGAGCATGGCCAAGATCGTTGTGGTTGGTCGTGTCGTCCGGCTCATAGATGACTCCAATCATGCCTCCAGGACTCTGTCATGTACGCGGCTGTGCATCCGCATCGGCGCGATGACCGCCTTATTCTATGGGCTCGGATACAGACGTGCAATCCTCTCGCACATATTGCGGAGAAACGGCCGGGCACGAAAAATCCACGCCCGTTCGTCCTCGGCAGGTTATGATTGTCTCCAGACGGCGACCAGCGTATCGTATGGGGCGCGTTGCCCACGTGCGGATTGGCCCGTGAAACGACGGAGTGAGTATTGAATGACTCGGACAGCCTGTGTTCTTGCATTGCTGCTGGTCTTGGGGGCGGCCCGACAAGCCGAGGTGGCGCCCCTGCGGAGGGCGCACGCCCACAACGACTATCAGCATGATCCGCCGCTGCTCAAGGCGCTCGGTCAGGGTTTCACCAGCGTGGAAGCGGACATTCTCCTCGTGGGCGACAAGCTGTGCGTGGCTCATGGGGCGAGGGAGGTCGTGCCCGAGCGGACCTTGCAGTCGCTCTATCTGGAACCTCTCCGCGAGCGGGTGAAGCGAAATGGCGGCCGGGTCTATCGGGAAGGGCCCCAGTTCAAGCTGCTGGTGGATATCAAGACGGCGGTCGAGCCGACATATCGGAGGTTGCATGAGGTCCTCGAAGAGTACCGGGATATGCTCACCCAGTTCGGCCCGGACGGTCGCGTGGACAGGGCCGTGCTGGTGATCGTATCGGGGAATCGGCCGTTGGAGCAGATGAAATCGCAACAGGTGCGGTACGCAGGATACGACGGCCGGCTGACCGACCTCGATTCCGAAGTCCCGGCGGATGTCATTGTGATGATCAGCGACCACTGGGGCCGGAACTTCACCTGGCGTGGTAATGGGCCGATGCCGCCGCAAGAGCGGAAGAAACTCGGTGAGATCGTCCGCAAATCACATGCGAAGGGTCGGATCGTGCGATTCTGGGCGACGCCGGATGTGCAATCGCCCGAGCGGGACGCGGTGTGGACGGAGTTGCTTTCGGCGGGCGTCGATCTGATCAACACGGATGACCTCGAAGGATTGCGGAGGTTTCTCCTTGAACATGGGGGATGACGCTTTCATCGAAACAGCGGGCCTGAGCAAGGTGTACACCTTCGGCGAGGTCAAAGTGGCCGCGCTGCGCGACGTGACGCTGTCGGTGGGCCGGGGCCGGCTCGTGGGCGTGACCGGGGCCTCCGGCTCGGGCAAATCCACGCTGATGAACCTGCTGGGAGGTCTGGATACCCCGTCCTCGGGCTCAATCCGGGTGGATGGCAGGCTGATTTCCGACCTGAGCAAACGGGAGCTCGCGCTCTATCGCCGCAACACGGTCGGTATGATTTTCCAGTCGTTCAATCTGGTGAATGCCTATACGGCCCTGGAAAACGTGGCCCTGCCGCTGCTGTTCGCGGGGGCGACGAAACGACAGCGGCGTGACCGGGCCGCCGAGCTGCTCGGGGCGGTGGGTCTGGAGGCCCGCAAGGATCATCGGCCGACCGAGCTTTCCGGCGGGGAGCAGCAGCGGGTCGCGATTGCCAGGGCCCTGGTCAACGAGCCGCAGATCCTGCTGGCGGACGAGCCCACGGGGAATCTGGACAGCAAGACCTCCCGGCAGATCGTCGAGATCCTATCCCAGTTGAACCGCAGTCGCGGCCTGACTGTCGTGATGATCTCGCACGAGCAGGACCTGCTGCGGGAGTTCGCCCACGAAATGATCGCCCTACAGGACGGAATGGTGGCTGCCCATGAAGCGATGGCCCGGGATACCTGACACGCTGTCGATCGCGCAGTAATCGATAAAATACGTATTTGTACGTATTGACATATCGCACCGGCTTCCCGTATCCTGCTGTTGCTTTGTTGATGCGTTCTCATGCACCTGTTCGGGATGCCGAGCGATTATGCGGGAGAATGCGGAGCATCGGCAAGGTGTCGATGGAGACAGTGGTAGTGATGCGGGTCACGTCAACATTGGATGGAGGTGCTACACATGAGAGCGGACAAGAGTATCTTGTTGGCTGCCGCGTTCTGGATGGTTCCCGGGATCGTCGTAGGAGCGTCGAATGCTCCTCCAGTTAGCTCATTTGGTCCATGCCTTCCTGTTGTCGCCGAGAGTCTCCCGCTCATTATCACGGGCCAGGGATTGGCCTTGCAGCAGGCGACTCCCGTCACCATCGTCATCGATATCCAGCCGAATCGCACGCCGAACCGGATATACCTGAGCAAAAACTACACGGTGTACGTAGCGGTCCTCGGAAGTGCCGACTTTTCCGTCGCGGATCTCGACCCCGCAACCGTCGCGTTCGGACGGATGGGTGAGGAGGCGACGTCAGTGCGGTCTCCCGTCGTTCGTGACATCAATGGGGACGGCCTGGACGACGCTCTTTATGGATTTCTGACGTTCGATTGCGGTTTTCAACCCGGCGATACGATCGGCTGGTTGCGGGGTCTGAAGGCTGATGAGACGCCTGTGCAAGGAAGTGATACCGTGGTCGTTTCGCCTTAGCGTCGTGAGGGAGCTGTGGATATGAAGCGTTCGTGAGAGAGAGTCTTTGTGAAGAGGGGAAGGTGGTGAGATGAGGTTGAGGAGATTGGTGCTTGTTGTTGTCGCAGCGGGCCTGACACGATGCCCTGTGGTCAGGGCTGCTGTCACAAACGGTGGTTTCGAGAGCGGCACGCTGGCAGGCTGGAATACGTCTGGGGTCGTGGCCGCCGTCACGGAGGAGTACGCGAGGGACTTCCTGGGTTTGCCGCAGGCCCCCGCAGGGGGCATCTGGTATCCGGCGGGCGGCAGCTACTTCGCCTCCCTCTGGAGCACCGACGGCGGGGGAGCGGATGTCTCGAGTCTCAGCCAGGGGTTCGAAGGCATTGCGGGGGACCGGTTGCAGTTTGATTACTTCTTCGACTTTGGCGATTTCGCGCCGGACTATGACGCTGCCGTTGTCACGCTGACGGGACCGAGCGGTGCGACCGTCCTCTTGGAGATCAATACGCCGGGTCACGAACTGGGCGACGATGAGAACGTGGACTGGACAAGTGTTTCATACATCCTGCCTGCGGCGGGACTCTATACCTTGGAATTCTCGATAGAGGATGGGCCTGGGGTGTTTGAGTCGATCCTGGGAGTCGACAACATCCAGGTTCAAGCCGTCGTCCCCACGCCCGGTGCCCTCGTGCTTGGCAGCGTCGGGATAGGTGTTCTGGGTTGGTTCCGGCGGCGCCGCGCGGCGTAGAGGATTCCCGCTCCGGCGCACATGAGCCGTGGTGGCTCGCAGGCTCTATTTGCTTGGGGATCTTCGATTTCGCTGGAGGGGCTGAGAGGTCGAGGTATGTCGCGAGTGCATCTGTGGCGTCGGTGACGTGGCGTACTCGGTTGCTCGCAGGCGACGCGGTTGAGGAGCGCAGAAAGCCTCTGTACAAGCAGGGCCGAAGGTGTATGCCCCTTATTGCTGCCGAGGGACTGAAGCAAGATGCCCAGAACGATGCTGAAGACTCTGAGTCGGTGTCTTCCTGTCTTCGACTTTCTGTTCGTCGTTGTCGCCATGATCCTGGTGATGCCGTTTCTGGCATCCAGATCGACCATCGATCCGGGATTGACGCCGAGGTTTCTCCTATGGAGCATTGTACTGTTCGTGGTTCTCGTTTCTTTCTCGATACAGGCCTCGACGGGGACTCTACTCGTGCATCGCGAGGTTCAGCGTCATGGTGTGCTCGTTCTGTTTCTGGGTTATCTTTTGTCGTGCCTGGTCTCTCTCCTGCAGGCCACTAATCTGGGAGAGGGGCTCTACGATAGCGCCAAAGTCTTCATGTCGGTCGTGTTTCTGCTTGTCTCGATCATCATTCTGGGCCGAAAGAGCACCTGTATTCTCGATCTCGGCAAGGCTGTTGTCATATCTGCCATGGTGTTCGCGATCATCGGCTTCCATCAGTATGCCGTCTACAACTCGGTCAGTACATTCCGCCATTTTGCCATGACTGGAACCATGGGAAACAAGAACCTGTTTGCCTCGGCTCTGTTTCTGATGCTTCCGTACTGTCTGTATGTGGGGCTGCGATCTCGCGGCTTCTGGCGATTGGCGAGCGTCTCGGCAACGGGCGCAATCGTGATGGCCATACTGCTGAGCCGGACGCGCGCTGTATGGCTCGCCCTCGCAGTGTCAGGTATCCTGACAACGGCCTTGTGGCTGCTGAGGGTCCGTCGATATGGAATGCGTTTCTCCGGAGACATCCGAAGGCGTCTTCTTCGTGGAGCGTGTCAGCTCCTGATTGTCATTGTTGTCTTGGGAGGGAGCGCGGGGTTGTTGAGTCTCCGGATACACTCGGGAATGAGCCTCGGGCAGTCGGCCTTCGACAAGGAATCGATCATTCAGCGGCTGGTGATCTGGAAGAAGACCCTGGCGATGATCGGCGACCACTGGATGTGGGGCGTGGGGATCGGCAACTGGAAGATCGCTCTCCCGTCCTATGGTATCCCGGAGGGTTCTTCTCCCGACTGGTTCAAGACGGTTTTCTGTGTGCGCCCGCACAACGACTCTCTCTGGGTGCTCTCAGAGACCGGCGTGATTGGATTCTGCTTCTACGTATCCATTTTCGTCGTTCTGTTGTACTATCTCCTGCGTCTTGCACGGCACCGCACGTCCGGCGACGACAGCCTGCTCTCTCTCCTGATGTTCTTTGGGATCACGGGGTACCTCGTCATCTCCATGTTCTGTTTTCCGCGGGAAAGAGTACTGCATTCCGTGTTTCTGGTGCTCATGGTGGCCGTCGTTCACATTGTCTATCAGCGGAACTTCACTTCCGCCAGGCCCTGCCGGCTTCCAGTCTTTGGTGGTCTTTGGGTTCTCTCGCTTCTTCTACTCCCTGCCGTGACAGTTCTCGGCTACGTACGGTTCAACGCAGAGCATCACATCCGGCATGCCCTGTCTGCCAGAGCGGCCGGGGACTATCGCACCGTGATCGCCGAGGTGGACGAGGCGTATTCTCGTTTTGCCACGCTCGACCCGACCTCGACGCCGTTGATGTGGTATCGAGGAGAGAGCCATTTTCTGTCCAACAAGTACTCCGAGGCGCTCGACGATTACAGGCGAGCCCTTGCTGACCATCCGTACCATGTTCACGTGCTGAATAATCTTGCGACATGCTATCAAGTGACAGGCAACCGCGATCAGGCAATACACTATTACGAAAAGCTGTTGCATATCTTCCCCAGATTCGCCGAAGCGACATGTAATTTGGCTGCTGTCTATTTCAACGCTGGCGAGTGTCAAAGAGCATGGGATGTTCTTGCCGGTTCCGGCTTGGCATCGGAGAACGCGCTTGTGGAACGGTATCGCAGAATCGTGGCCGACAGGCTGGAGACTCGTGGCGTCTCTGTGGCAGCCGAGACGACAGTGTATCAGAATGCGTCGGCACGCGAGCCCATATCCTGTGCGGCCGGAGGGTCACTCCGATCCCTCCACCGGCTCTGGTCCGCGACCCATGGGCGGTACTTCTATACTGTCGATTGCGCAGAACGCGATGCGTTCCTGGCTCGTCAGGACGAGACGTGGATTTACGAGGGCGCAGACAGCTACGTATTTGCCGACAGCCGCGTCGCGGGCCTCAGCCCTGTGTACCGGTTCTACTCACCGGAGTTCCGGGCGTACCTCTATACGATCCAGCCCACGGAAGTGCAGGCGCTCCGGGAGAGCCATGACGGGCGGTGGCGGTATGAAGGCATATCTTTCTATGCCTTCCCCGCGGGTTGGCAGCCCGCAGACACGTCCCCGGTGTACCGTTTCTGGTCGGGAAGCCTGCGGTATCATCTCTTCACGATCGGCCAGAAGGAGAAAGACAACCTTCAGACCAGGTACTCCGATATATGGACTTATGAGGGTATCGGCTGGTATGCCTACCGTTAATCTATGCAGACCCCTCGAATATCGATTGTCATAGTGAACTTCAATACCTCGCGGTTGTTGAGAAGCTGTCTGGAGTCAATCTACGCCGGCGCGAATGGCGTGCCTTTCGAGATATGGGTCGTGGACAACGACTCGTGTGACGGGAGTGTCGCGGCGGTTCGGTCGCTGTTTCCCTCCGTACGGGTCATTGCGAATCGGTCCAACGTCGGTTTCTCCAGGGCGAACAATCTCGCGATCTCTCGGAGTCGCTCGGAGTACGTTCTTCTTCTCAATCCGGACACCCGAGTCATCTCGGATGCGGTCGAACGCGTGATGCGGTACATGGAAGGCCGTCCGGAAGTGGGGATTGCCGGCTGCAAGGTCCTGAACACGGATGGCACGCTTCAGATGGCCTGCCGCAGGAGTATCCCGACGCCCCGAACAGCGTTCTTTCGCCTGATCGGGCTGAGCCGGCTGTTTCCCAACAGCAGGACACTCGCCAAATACAATCTGAGCTACCTGGACGCAGACCAGACGTGCGAAGTCGGTGCTGTCTCCGGGGCGTTCCTGATGATCCGCAGGCAGACGGTCCGCAACATCGGCCTGCTCGACGAACGGTTCTTCATGTATGGCGAAGAGCTGGACTGGTGTCTCCGGGCTCGGCAGGCGGGCTGGAAGGTGATGTACTACCCCGCAGCAACGATCATCCATCATAAGGGAGGTTCCACGATACACAACACGAGGAAGGCGGCCTTCGAGTTCTACCGTGCCATGTACCTATTTCACAGGAAGCACTATGCCGGGAGGCATTCCCCGATCACCAACTCTCTGGTATATGCGGGCATTTTCTGCGCCGGACTCCTGGCATGGAGGAAGCTGCTCTTGCCGCCCAAAGCACCGTTACAGGAGACGGCTGTGACCGACGGCGAATCCCCGCTGGTCGTCGAAACGACTCAGGCCGAGGTTGGTCCAGGCCGTGGATGATTGGCTGCATATGTGAGGGAATGCCGTTGCAGACTCCCCGCGTCCCTGCGTCGACACATGTCTTCGCGAGGCACGATCTGGACCTGTATCGGCAGAATCCACTTGCTGCGTATCCTGTGATGAATTATCATCCTCGCGACCTATGCGGATTTCGGACTACATCGAGCAGGCGGGCGCCAATCTGTGGCGCAAGAAGCTGCGGACGTTTCTGACGACCTCCGGCGTGGTGATCGGGATCGGCGCACTGGTCTGCATGTTCGCGTTCGGCCAAGGCATCCAGAGGAACATCACCGACCAATTCAATAAGGTGGACGTGCTGAACAACATCGTTGTCTCCGCACCGGGCCGTGGCGCACGGCCTCCGTCTTTCGATCCGGACGATCCGGATGATGCAGGCGGCACGAGTGAGTCGGCGGCGCGCGTGGACGCGAACGATCACGCCACAATCAAGCTGGACGCTCGGTTCCTGGACGAGGCCAGGACCATCGAAGGCGTCGAGACGGTGTTCCCGGAGTTGCGTTTTCCGGCCCAGATCCGCCTCGGCCCGAAAGAGCAGTTCACCCTGGTTCAGGTGCTGTCGACCGCCATCTGCCGCTCAGGACCGATACCGTTGCGCGCCGGGCGCTGCTACGATCCGAACGAGCCGAACGGAATGATGGTCGGCGACTCCCTCCTGCGCCGTCTGGGTGTGAACAAACCGGCCGAGGGGCTGGGCAAAGAGGTTGAAGTTGTCACACTGAGCCTGGACCTGGGCCTGACCAACATGCTTCGAATGGCCTTTTCCCCGGGGGGGCAGGGGCTGCCAATTGCCCGCGAGACCTATCGTTTCAAGATTGTTGGCGTGGCCGAGCGGCTGCCCTTCGGTGGAATGAGCGATGCGTACATTCAACCTGAGGCGGCACGGGGCATGCGAAAACTGTCATTCACGAACATCTGGGATCTCTACCAGCCGGCCGCCGAAGCGGCGAACTACTCGTCGGTCACGGTCAAAGTCAAATCGCCGCAGTACATCGCACCCGTCAAGAAGGAACTGGAGTCGCGAGGCTACAACACGTTCACGTTGATGGACCAGTTGGACGAAATGCGGATCGGCTTTCTCATTATGGACATGTTCCTGCTGGCCGTCGGCATGATCGGCATCACGGTCGCTTCGCTCGGGATCGTCAACACGATGGTGATGTCGATCCTGGAGCGATACCGCGAGATTGGGATCATGAAGGCGGTGGGGGCCACGGACGGCGACGTGCAGCGGGTCTTCCTGTTCGAGTCCGGGGCCATCGGCCTGCTTGGCGGCTGCTTTGGCCTGCTGCTCGCAGGGGCAGTGAGCTTCGTCATCAACGAGGTTATCAACGGCCTGATGGCCCGCCAGGGCGCCCCTCGCATGGCCTACTTCAACTTCCCTTGGTGGCTGTGCCTGGGTGCCATCGTCTTTTCAATCCTCGTCAGTCTCCTCGCCGGGATCTACCCGACCCGCCGCGCCGCGCGCGTCGATCCGGTCGTCGCCCTGCGGCATGATTGAGTCTCATCGTTCGTTCGGGCGCAACCAAGCCAGGGCGGCCTCCAGTACGGGATCGCTGATCGCAAGCTGCTCGGGTGTTGCGCCGACTTCAACGTCGGGTTCTATGCCCTCATTCTCGAAGCAGGTCCCATCCGGACGCAAGGCTTTCCATGAGGGCAGCAAGACCGTCACGATCTGCGACAGCAGAGCGACATTGATGTTGGAGTTCACCTGACGTGTGAATGTCGGAATGGTTCTGTCACCGGCCACCACGGCAATGTGAAGGTCTTCTGCCCAACTCAGAAACGCGACGTCGACATCCGTGAATTGTGCGGTGCTCTTGGCTTGGCCGCCTGCATCACGCCCCCGCGCGTCGGCCGGGTCCTGCTGCTCATCGGAGGACGCGTGGTACACAATACTCCCCATGCCCGGTTGCTCAACGGGCTGCATCGGCGTGTAGACGGCGACTTGATGATTCAATACCTGCTCGTGTTGCCGGCCTCCACTGCAGAGCAGGAACGCACGCGGACGGCGCGCCTATGGTCCCCGCCTCGTTACGGATGAAACCTCGGCTCAGTCGCAAGTGCAGGTGGTTCTGAACGATGACGTTGCGGCCGCTATCCTCGAAGCGGTGTCGGAGACTGACTTGGTTGTGCTCGATCTCAATCGGCCGGACCGAAATCGCAGGGTCTTCGGCTCGCTGGCCGTACGTGTGTGATTCAGGAGGTCCGCTCGGCCGTCATGGCCATCGGCCAGCGGGAGTGGCCCCTCATCCGTCTCCCGCTTGGGCCTGATCGGCCAGGGTGTGCAGGTAACTCTTGTAGAGGGCGAGGATTTGCGCGTCGGGGATGGTCTCGGTGATGACAAGCCGGACGTGAGCGGTCGCGGTTTCGCCCGCTTTGATGTCCCGGCCGAAGAGGCAAGCATAGAGCGAATAGTGGGTTTCGCCTTCGTATGGCGTGGCAATCGCGAAACAATCGGTCGCTGGCGACATGACGATTGCGGTCAGGCCGTGGGTAGTGTCGCGTCGCAGGCCAATCGGGGCCGCCAGCCGCGGTCTGATCGCCCAGTCCACAGGGTTAGGTAGGATTTGCCATCGGCCGTCGCGGATGATGGAGAGCACCTCGGGTTGGCGGGGAAACATCTGCCAGGCGCCATCGGATTCTCCCGCGGTCAGAAAACCCGTTTTGCCCCCGGTGTCAGGGTTCTCACTGACGTATGCGCAGGGCGAGGCAAAAGCCCCGTCGAAATAGGAGGCGAAGAACGACTCGAAACCGCTCAGGTCCGCCTGTGCATTGACTGTTGTCTCGATATCGAGTGTTTGCGGGTCCGCCCATCGGTAGAGGGCCCTCATCTCGAAGGGGCGGTCCTGGACGGCCGGCCAGATGGTCCGCAGGCTTCCGTCAGGTTGCAGTTCGGCCGTGCTGGGCCAATCCCACGCGGCGGTTCCATAGCGTTTGTTTGTTGTGAAAACGCGGTAGTGGCCTGCGATCCCGACGCTGCCGTCGAGTCTGACCCCGGAGGGAACGTGCACGACAGAGGACAGGCCGCGTGATTTGCCGTCCTGGCGGAGCGTCCCTCGGAGAACGCCGGTGTCGAATGTGTACCCGCCCTGGTTGCCCGCCGTGAAGGCGTGCCGCGCAGGCGTCTCGCCGCCGGCAGCCAGACCGGCGGCGAGCGATATCAGTACAATGGTCCCAATGGCCCAACGCTTCGCAGAATTGCCAAACATGGGTGTTGCTCCCATCACTTGCCTTTCGGGACCTCACACGCGACGCGGAAGCCGATCGAATCGATCTGGGGGAGCCACCATTTGCTCTTGGGGATCTGCGGATCGTTCATCCGCCACCAGTCTTCCTCGAAGGCCCGGGCGGCGCATCGCAGCTCGGAGGCGGGACTGTCATAGAAGCCACCGCGGGCGACGTGCACCTTGCCATCCTTCGGCCCGGCCGGGTTCTCCTTGAAGGGCAGCGTGTAGGCCGTCGGGCTGTAGAAATCCTGGACCCACTCGCGGACGTTGCCCTGCATGTCGTAGAGTCCCCAGGCGTTGGGCTTATTTGTGCCGACGGCGTGCGGCTCCATATCAGCGTTGTCAGTGAACCACGCATAGTCTTGCAGCCCCTCTTCGGACTCGCTTACGCCGAAGGGACTGGTCGTGCCCGCCCGGGCCGCATATTCCCATTCAGCCTCCGTCGGCAGCCGGTAGTTCCTGCCTGTCTTCTGCGAGAGCCAGCGGCAGAACGTCATGGCATTGAACCAGGTTCCGCCGATGGCCGGGTGCTTCTTGCTGAAGCCCATTGTCATGTCGCCGTAGACCGGGGTCGGACCCGTGATCGCATTGACGCCGTCTTTGGTCTGCTCGTCTTTCTGTGCGGTCTCGGTCTCCAGGAAGTCCTTCTTCGCGGTCCCGGTCTCATGATAGAACGCCAGGAATAGATCGATCGTGGTCTCTGTCGTGCACAGATAGAACGGGTCTACCTGCACCTGCCGCTGCGGGCCTTCGTTCTCGGCACGGTCGGCCTCGCCGGCGGGGCTGCCCATCGTGAACGCGCCGGCCGGGATCAGGACCATGTCGAGAGACAGCTTCGACCCGTCCTTCGCGGTGATCGTCTCGGTGTATTTCCTCGGGGCCTGGTTCTCACCAGCCGGTGCGGCAGCGACCGCCAGGACCCCGGCGCCACAAATCAGCAGAGCGACACATGTCAACAGGATACTTCTTTTCACGTCTTGTTCTCCTCAAGATAGCGTTTGTGGGGTGCGTTGCGCACACCGGCACCTATATCATCTGCGTCCGACCGGGCAGGGGCACGGGGTAGCTCCCGTTGGGCCCCGGCAGCACGGGCGGGATCATCTCGTCGTAACAGTCTTCCGGCTTGGGCTCGTAGAAGAAGTCGGAGTTGTTGATCTGCTCCCAGGTCACTTCCTTGCCCGTGTAGCAGGAGATCTGCCCCATCAGGGCGATCGTCGTGCTCGGGACCATGTAGTAGCCATCGTTGACGGGCTTGCCCTCGCGGATCGCCCTGAACAGCACGTCGTGCTCCGTCTGATAGGGGTCGCTCCGGCCGGTCCACCGCCAGTTCGTCTCGCCTGTGATCCGGCAACCCGTGACGTCCGCTCTGCCCTTGCTGCCGAGCACAACGCTGGAGGACTCGTCGTAGCATCCGGTCGTCGTCCGGCAGAAGGCGTAGATCGGGACGCCGTTCTCGAACTCGTAGACCACGGAGTGATGGTCGAACACGTCCCCGTAGATCGGCTCAGTCATCGATGACCGCCCGCCCAGGCCATGGCACTTCACGGGAACCTGATTGTGCATCACCCAACTGGCGCGATCCAGATTGTGGACCAGGGACTGAATGACATCGTCGCCGGACAGCCACCGGAAGTGATACTGCGTGCTGCATTGCCACTGGACCTCGGAAAGGCCCGGCCGCCGGTCGATCACGCCGTAGGGGCCTCGCAGGAAGTTCTCCTCGATGGACACGACGTCGCCGATCTGGCCGTCATGGATTCGCTGCACGGTCTCGGCGTATCCGGTGTGGTGACGGCTGTGCAGGCCGGAGGCCAGGCACAGACCTTTCTGTTTTGCCAGATCGGCCGCCTGCTTCATGACCTTCATCCCCCGCGGATCGATGCCGTGCGGCTTCTCGACAAACACGTGCTTGCCCGCCTGGATGGCGGTGAGGGAATGCAGCGGGTGGAACTTGGCCGCGTTGGCGATTACGACCATGTCCGATGTCTCGATCACTCGTTTGTAGCCATCGAAGCCGGCGAAGCAGTGGTCGTCGTCGACCACGACCTGATCGGCCTTCCTGCCCTTGAGCATCTCGCGGACGGCTTTGACCCGGTCCATGAAGATGTCGCACATGGCGACCAGCCTGGCGCCCTTGTCGGCGGCGAGGGCCTGGTCGGCGGCCCCGCTGTTGCGCCCGCCGCAGCCGATCATGCCCACGCGAATGATGTCGCTGCCCCCGGCGTAGACCCCGATATTCAACGCACCCAGAGCGGTGGCCGAGGCCACTGTCGTGGAAGCCTTCAGGAAATCACGCCGTGTGGTGCCTTCTCCTGCGCCTGATCCGTTTGACCGTGCCATATTGCGTCCCTTTCGGTAAGCCCTTATCCGTTCCGACCGTTGGCAAAGCGGGCGTCCCCGCTCGCCGACCACCATAGTAACCGCCGGGCCTATCGAATTCAAGTCACACCTGAGGAATCAGACGCCTCCGGGACGGTTGAAATTGCACGAAATCGCGGTATCCTGGGGGCAACGTCAAGGAGCCTGTCATGAGGTATGCAAGCATGGTTCTCCTGGGTCTTGCGACGGCCCCGTGTGCGGCCGCGCCGCAACTGATCGTTCACAACGCCCGGATCGTCACGGTCGATCCCGGCTTTTCAGTCCATCAGGCGATGGCCGTCGAGGGCAATCGGATTGTCGCCGTCGGCCGTGATGAGGAAGTCCTGCGGCTCAAGACGGACGACACGGAACTGCTCGATCTCGGCGGCAAGATGGTCATGCCCGGCCTGATCGATTCGCACGTCCACCCCTGTGATGCCGCGATGACCGAATTCGACCACCCGATCCCCGATATGGAATCGGTGTCGGACGTGCTCGATTACTTGAGAATGCGGGCCCGGTCCCTTGGGGACGGCGAGTGGATCGTGCTCCAGCAGGTCTTCATTACGCGTCTGCGGGAGCAGCGATACCCGACCCGTGCGGAGTTGGACGAGGCTGCCCCCAACCACCCCTGCGTTTTTCGAACGGGCCCCGATGCCTCGCTCAATACGCTGGCCCTGAAGCTCAGCGGTATCGATAGGGACTTTCGCGTCACGGACGGCGGCCCTGGGTACATCGAGAAGGACCCACAGACGGGCGAGCCGACGGGTATCCTCCGCAGTTGCACGCGGTATATCAAGAGCCGCGAATCCGGTCGTGAAGCGACCGAGCGAGATCGGTACGACCGGCTTCTGACGCTGTTTCGCGACTACAGTTCCGTAGGCATTACCGCCATCTGTGACGGCGACGCGGGCCAGGAGAACCTGGATCTCTACGGACAGATGCTCGAAGCACACGACTTGCCCATCCGCATTGCCGCGCAGTACCACGTCGAAACCATCGGTCCGATGGACGAGATCCAGAAGAACATCCGCAAGGTGGCCCGACATCCGTTGCGCCAGGGCGGGCCAATGCTTCGCGTGATCGGCATCAAGACCTATCTGGATGGCGGCATGCTCACCGGCAGCGCCTACATGACCCGGCCGTGGGGTGTCAGCAAGATCTACGCGATCGACGACCCCAACTATCGAGGCGTCTTGTTCGTTCCAAGAGACCGGCTGCTGCCGATAGTCCACACCGCGACCGAGTGCGGCCTGCAGTTCACGGCCCACACGGTGGGGGACGGCGCGGTCGAGACCCTCGTTGATGTCTACGCGGAGTTGAGCAGGACGATGCCGATCCGCGACATGCGACACTGTATTACACACTCGAACTTCATGAGCCCCGAGACCGTGCAGAAGGTGGTCGATCTGGGAGTGATCCCACTGGTCCAGCCCGCCTGGCTCTATCTCGATACGCGGACCCTGGCCGGTCATTTCGGCTACGAACGGCTCCGCTGGTTCCAGCCGCTGCGGAGCATCCTCGATGCGGGTGGCATCGCCGCCGGGGGCTCGGACCACATGCAGAAGGTTGGGTCGCTGCGCTCGATCAATCCCTATGATCCCTTCCTTGGCATGTGGACGACCTTGACCCGCCGGGCGAAGTGGTACGAGGGACAACTGCACCCCGAGGAGGCTCTCAGCCGCCAGCAGGCGATCCGGTTCTACACGATCTACTGCGCCCGCGCGATGTTCATGGACAAGGAGATCGGCTCTCTGGAGAAGGGCAAACTCGCCGATTTCATCGTGCTGGATACGGATCTGCTCACCTGCCCGGTTGATGCAATCCGTGAGGCCAAGGTCCTCCGCACCTACTCCGACGGCCGGCTGGTCTTCAAGCGTTGATCCCCCATATCGAGGAAGCATTTGTGTTCTCGTGATTCCTCTGGTAGCCTGTCGGCGTCGGAAGAACCACATTGAGCAGTGTGCCGCATGCACCGATTGTCCAAGGGGATGACATGAAACACAGATTGCACTCGTGGTCGTTGGGGTGGTGTGTCGCCTTCTTCGTGCTGGGCGTGAGCCCCTGCATCCGAGCGAAGGAAGGCGAGACTCGCAAGGTTGTGATCGTTACGGGGATCGACTACCCGGGCCACAAGTGGCAGGAGACGGCCCCGGCCCTTGCCGCCGAATTGAGGAAGGACTCGCGATTGAAGGTCGATGTGGTCGAAATGCCCGCCTTCCTCGCGACGGAGAAGCTGGCCGACTACGACGTGGCCGTACTACACTTCATGAACTGGGAGACCCCCGATCCGGGCGAGAAGGCCCGGCAGAACCTCGTCAATTTCACTCGCAAAGGCGGCGGCCTCGTCGCCGTGCACTTCGCCTGCGGGGCGTTCCAGGGCTGGCCGGAGTTCGAGAAGCTCATCGGGCGGGTCTACGATCCGAATCTGCGAGGCCACGATCCGCACGGGGCCTTTGAGGTCCGCATGACGGACATGGATCATCCGATCACCCGAGGACTGCAGTCCTTCGAAACGGTGGACGAACTGTACACGTGCTTGGCCGGGAATATCCCGATCCAGGTGCTGGCCGAGTCGAAATCGAAGGTCGACGGCAAGGACTACGCGATGGCCTTTGTCCTGCAGTATGGCAAGGGCCGGGTGTTTCACTCGCCCCTGGGCCACGATGTCCAGGCCTTTGGGCCCGCGGTGGGGGAGCTGTTCCGCCGAGGGACCGCCTGGGCGGCGGGGCTGGCGCCTGTGCCCGAGACGAAGCCCAAGAGGATCGCGTTTCTCACCGCCAAACCGAGCCACGGCGAGGGCTTCCACGATTGGGACCAGGACGCGGCCCTTGTGAAGGACTATCTGGTGCACGCGAGAAACATGGACCCGCCGCAGATCGATATCCACAACGACGGTTGGCCGAAAGACGATTCCATGCTGGACAGCGTCGATGCGGTCGTGTTCTTCGCCGATGGGCGAGAGCACCACCCGCTGGCCGTGCCGGGCCGGATCGAGAAGATTCGCGAACTCGCCAAACGGGGCAAGGGGGTTGCCTTCCTGCACTATTCCATCGATCCGCCCGAAGGCGCGCTGCCGGACTTCCTCGACTGGATGGGGGGCTCATACGAGGTGGGCCTGTCGCAGAATCCCATCAACGAAGTCAAGGTGACGCCCGTGGTGAATGGCCACCCGATCACGCGGGGCTGCGGCGGATATGTGGTGGAGGACGAATGGTATTTCGACATCCGCCTGCGTCCGAACGATGCGAACGTGGTCCCGATCCTGACGGGCAAGCTGCCGCCGCGAGACCCGCAGGACAAGGTCCTCTCCTGGGCGTACACGCGTCCCGACGGCGGGCGGGGCTTCGGCTTCACCGGCGGGCATTTCCACAAAAACTGGTATATTGGGTCGTTCCGCACGATGGTGCTCAACGGCATCCTCTGGACCGCGGGGATCGAGGTCCCCGAGGGCGGCGTCGCCTCCATGCACCCCTGGCGGTTCGTCAGCATTCCGGACTTCGTGAAGGCGGATCTCTCCTATCCGCAATCGGGCTGGGAGGACACGCTCGACTACGTGCTCAAGGCGATCAGAGCCGAGGATCCCGAGTTCGTTCTCGTCCCGGGCGACCTGGTCATGGGCCATTGGCTGGACAAGGACATGATCGAGAAGTTCGCGGAGATCTACTACGG
>ENA-UPTA01000973-UPTA01000973.1-activated-sludge-metagenome-genome-assembly--contig:-NODE-973-length-32689-cov-11.106515_pt1 | contig 32689 bp, 27 predicted proteins | sample MGYA00238184_ERZ773361 | MGnify/ENA primary metagenome ERZ773361 (study PRJEB29100, sample SAMN05720205) | activated sludge metagenome | isolation source: anaerobic digester from wastewater... | reverse complement strand
TTATCTGTAACACTTTGACAGGAATTGACTGGTCACTTTCGCAAGAATTATGCAATAGGATATTTTATAATTGGGTAAGTATCCTTCTTTTATAAAATGTAAAAAATAACCATAATGTTCCATACAATAAACTTCAAATTGGAAAGTACCAGTACTGTCTGTTTTTGGATTTAACTCCAAGTATGAAGTGTTCCCCATTAATTTTGAATATTCTATAGTAAACAAAACACTATCCAAAGGAGTAGAGTCCGCTTTATCAACTATTAAACCTCTAAGAACTGTATCACCGTAATCTCCACCTTCAAATGGGTCTGCTTTGAAATCACAGCTCGAAATTAAAATCAAAAGTAGGTAAAGAGAAAATAGTATTATGTGTTTAAGAATTGCTTTCATTTTACCTTTGTTGTATCTATAATCAACTCAATATAGAAATAATTATCCTTTCCTTCTTCTATCATCAGGGGGTATGTTGTTTGATAATTTGGTGTATAACCTTCTTTATGAAAATTCAAATGATAACTGTAATGCTCCATGCAATAAACATCAAAGTGAAAAGTTCCCGTACTGTCTGTTTTAGGTTTTAAATCCATATATGAGGAATTGCTCATTATTTTTGAATAGTCAAGTGTAAATAAAACACTATCCAAAGGAGTCGAGTCCGCTTTATCAACTACAATTCCCCTAATAATCGTATCGCCATATTTATCTCCTTCGAAATCTATATTCGTGTCGCAACTTAGAAAGCATAAAAACACTGTAAAAATTACGATTAGCCTAAATTTTCTGTAATTCATCTCATCGAACTCCCTGATATTCATAAGCCCCGATATCAATACTGGAACCGAAAATTCTTGGGTTTCCTGATAGATCGAGTTTAGGTAATTCTGTAATATCACTAAATCCAGAATTTATACACGGAGAACTGCTTTGCAGATTGAAATCAATGCTGTCATTAACGAACAATGGATCGCTACCTAAAATATTTCCGCCACCATCTATTACTGAATGATGAAGAGAATCATCCTGTAGAAGTGAAGATAATAGAACCGGGTTGCTTACAGTGTTATAGTAATAGTCTTGAATATCAAAACCAGAGCCATTATTCCATATTATCGAATTTATTATATATGGGGAACATTCGTTATAGGACATATAAGCGTAATCATTGTTTGTGACAGTATTATTTATTATGACAGGATCTGAATAATTTGCAAGATGAATACCTCTGATGCTGCCTTTAACTAAATTATTAACAATATTTGGTTGACAGTGATAATTACTTAGTATCCCATTTTCTGTATTATTCTCGATAATATTGTATATGATATTAGGACTTGACTCTTCATAGCAATTGATGCCGCTATATCCATTATTTTTTATGGTGTTATTAATTATTTCAGGATAGGAATTGTATTCAACAAAAATACCGCTCCCTGTAACATTATCTCGAATTTCACAACCGCTTATTGTTGCATAACTTCCGTAGCCGTAAATACCGGTATCGCTGTTACTATATATAAGACAGTTGTTTACTAGAGAACGGCATTTGTAGCTATAAATGCCGGTTTTATTATAACTTATTGCACATTCGTTTATAACTGGAGCTGCATAACCATTACATTGAATTCCATAATCATTTTTTGTAATGTTACAATTTATGACGTTTGCTTTTGAATATGCTAAAAAAGCAATAGCACCTAATATTCTATATTGATAATCCGAGACTTCTGATGAATACTGAATTTTACAATATTTCAATATACTATTCGGATCTGCCGTAGCTTCAAAAACGATCGCTCCCCAATTATCAGTCGATTCATCTTTTGTAAAAATTATTGAATCTTCTTGTGTTCCCTCTGCGATGATCTTCCCCTGCACCACCAGCATTCCGGTTTTAATCTCAGAATAAGGATCGTCTTTTTTCAATTTCGACCTGAACCTGATTTCAGTACCAGCTTCGACATTTAGAGTAGTATTAACTGGAATCACATAACAGCCTTCAATCAGAATGGGAGAATCGCTTTTATTCCAAAAAATCTCTTCAGTTACATCTTTTGTAGGATTATCTGAAGAGCAGCTTATTATCATAAACAGGCAAAAATATAATAATAATTCAGGCATAAAGTTCTTCATAGTAAAAAACATCCTCTTATCGATTTTAAAATTCATAAGCCCCAATATCTATTGTTATACCATTGATCCTATTACTTCCACCCAAATCAAACTCTGGCAAGTTATCTAAATCTCTATTACCTGCATCAATACATGGTGAGTTTGAGAGAGGTTTAAAGCTGCCGTCCAACAAAGGGTCTATGTTTAATATATTGTTTCCTAAATCCTGAACTTGAAAGTGCAGTGAATCATCTCCTATCAGAGAAAAGGATACTTTTGGTCCTGAATAGCCTTCGTCATTGATTGAGATTTGAAGACCTTTCAATTCAGAGCCGAAGATGATATTATTAACTATTTTGGGGCTTGGATAATAATTTATTTCTGATCCGGAATAATTATTCCCATACAATTCAATGCCAAACAAACTACTATTCAAAACAGTATTGTTAATAAATTCTGGAAATGTGTTTACAAATTTTCCATTAGAACATGAGATGCCTAATTCACAATGCACAATCAGATTGTTTACTAGTGTTGAATTTGTATCCATGTTAATGCCTATGTAACTTTCAGAAATAATATTGTTCTCAATTTTCATATCTGAATTGTTTTCGCTTTCTATACTTATCAAACACGCTTTGAAGTTATTGCCAGTTACGATCGCATTTGAATAATTTTCACATTCAATCCCGTATTCATTGTTTTGAAATTCATTACCATTAATTACAGGATCTGAAAACTGACAGATAATTCCGTTTCCGCCCCCCGAATAAAAAACGCTATAATCAGGATATACTGTAAAAGTAAAATTGTTTATGAACACATTATTCAGTATTCTAGGATCAGATTCATTACAACATATTCCGGCATATTTAGCGTAATAACTGTAATCTTCACCGTTATAAATTATCTCATTATTTTCGATCGTCCCTTGTGAGAAAACAAAAAGAATACCGTTCTTTAAATTTCGCTCTATATTACTGTTCCTTATATTACTGCCTCCAGAATAACATAAAATCCCATCAGAACAATTTCTGACAATATTGCAATTTTCCAGATCGGCACTAGAATAAAATAATGAAACTGCTCCCCGTGAATAACCTTCAGATTCATAAATAAAATTTCTAATTTGATTTGCATATTCAATCTTACAAAATTTAAAGATATTGCCATCTACAGATGTTTTATTAATAAAAATCACTCCCCAATTACCTAGAATTCCCTGTCTTGTAAAAACAATTGAATCATTCTCTGCGCCAATGGCTTCAATTTTCCCATCCACCCTGATCATTCCGACATTTAATGTGCTAAAATCATAATCGGGAGAATCTGTGCCCCTGCTTGAAGCTTTAAACTTAACTTCTACGCCGCTATCAATTTTTAAAACCGTATTCTCGGGAACAATAAAACAACTGTCGATCAAAATGGGAGAATCACTTTTCGACCATATTATTTCGTCATAAACCACAGGTTCGGTTGTACTACTTTTTTCACAGCTTAATAAAAGCAATGTTGATATAACTAAGAGCGTTTTATATATTATTCTTTTCGTTTTCATTGTGTATTCATCCATTTTTACAAATCACTTTGAATAAATTTACCTATAAATATCTATTGGAGATTTGATTAGGAGATCTCTTTACCGGACTCGGTTTGTATCCAAAACCGACAGTTATAATAAACACCGAGTTTTTATAATCAAACTCATTTTGTTCGAAGACTTCTTTCAAACCCATATTATACCTGAAATCGCAAAAGACTTTAAACTTATTGAATACATAGTCAATACTGGTTCCAAAAATTGCATTATATTCTTTATCATCAATAAAATCCTCAATTCCCTGTTCCTCCTCAACTACTTCCATGAACTCAGAAATTTCACCATCCTGCACATCCATTTTCGCCTCAATATTCACGGCTGCAGACAATCCGCAGTATACACTAGGATAGATATTAGAAATTTTCATAGTATGAAATTTCACTAATACTGGTAACTCAATGTATTTCAATTGATATGAATAAATCACTTTTTCTTTGAAATATAATCCGGGATTCCAATATGATTCAGGCTCATAGAACTCAATAAATTCTTCAAAATCTTCAGCACCTTTTTCGATGTAATTCAGTTCAAGCTGAAGAGAAAAATATTTATTTATGCCTATATCTAAAAATCCTCCAAGTGACAAACCTTTAGCAAACTCAGGATCGTAGGCGTCAGTATCACTCCCAGTGAAACTCGCATAGCTTAAGCCTCCTCTTAATCCGACAATATTTTTAGAATATTCAAGTTCATTTTCATTGGAATACAATAAACCTGAAAAAATACAAATAATAACAGCTAAATGCCGGATAAACTCTGATTTAATGTAGCCATCGATAAACAAATTCTTCCTTTTTTGCTAATTTAACAAAATTTTCTGTCTAAAAACAGGGGACATTATACTATTGAAATTTGTCTAAAATATAACCTAACATAACTCCCATTCTAGGCATACCTATTTTATCATCTAGAAAACCATCCGCATCGGAACGATTAACTTCTTCGTTGGATGTAATACCCACATATCCGCTTAAATAGAAATTATTAAATGATGGTGTCCGGGTTCCGACAGTAAATGAAAATCCTCTGGTTTTTGTAAAAGATGTTTCATCGTCATTACTGACAAATCCTGTTTCGTCAATTAATCGGATATACTCATAGTCAATAAACCCATAATTAAGCCCAAAATATATATATTGAATTGGATAGTATTTTATACCTAAATCAAAATCAAATTTTGATTTACTTACTTCTTGTTCAAGAACAGTATGTAACGAGCCCAATGCAATATTAAATGAAAAATTATTTTTAATTTTCACTTCTGTGCCAATACCTATAGCTCCGCCAGTATTAGTTCCGTTCGCTATACCGAGATATACCGATGACTGAAAATTACTTAATTCAATCGGGATAGCTGATGTTCCGATCACAAAGATAAATGTTATAAATAACAACCTTGTCATGCTCATTATCCTTTATTTACATCTCCCATTCTATTTAGTTTTTGTAGAATCTTTTATCATTTCAATAAAGAAATAATTATCATTTCCTTCTTCTATCATCAGGGGGTATGTTGTTTGATAATTTGGTGTATAACCTTCTTTATGAAAATTCAAATGATAACTGTAATGTTCCATACAATAAACTTCAAATTGGAAAGTACCAGTACTGTCTGTTTTTGGATTTAACTCCAAGTATGAAGTGTTCCCCATTAATTTTGAATATTCTATAGTAAACAAAACACTATCCAAAGGAGTAGAGTCCGCTTTATCAACTATTAAACCTCTAAGAACTGTATCACCGTAATCTCCACCTTCAAATGGGTCTGCTTTGAAATCACAGCTAACAAAAAAAAACATTAGTATTATGAAAAATACTATAATCTGTTGTCTTATAATATTCATTTTATTCCTCTATAATTATTTGGTTTTGATAAATATTTTTGTATAAATCGGATCAAAAACAATCCCACTACCCATGCTTGCGTTATTATTTGAATTCTTTAAGGGGTCAATCTTGTATCCTGGTAGTAATTTGATTGAGTTACTAGCCACGATATCGCCGTAATGAATTGCGACAATGTTCGACTCATTTATTGTATTAGTACGGTCTGCTTGTATTTCACGTAATGTCTGTACCGAGCATGGATATGGAAACAGAAGCAAAGTGATTATCAAGATTATTTTATAGTGTAGAGTGTTTGTTTTCATTTTGCTTCTACTGTATCTTGTTTTATGTATATGTTTTATTACTTATTGTTAAATACTTATTTATTTTAGATCATAGCCCAGCATGATACCGATTCTCGGCATGGTATATGTTGTACCGCCGGCAAGGACTCTCTTTTCATTTGCTTTTGAATTTACAGTTGTCCCGATAAAAGAACTAATATAAAATTTGTGGTAAACATTTGTTCTGAAACCGAGTGTAAAAGAAAAGTCCCTTACCTCTTTATAGTCTTCCAAGGCTATATCCGAGTCGTAGTATCCAAGCAGAAATCCGTAATTTACACCTAAATAAAAATTTTTATTTAAGTAAAATTTTAAACCAAGATCAAAATCCGACCTAATGACATCATCATCGCCTACTTTATCAATTCCTATAGCGCAATTTACAGAAAATTTATTCAGTTTAACTTCTGAGCCTGCACCGTAATATCCGCCGGCGTTAGTACCGTTGGAAAAGCATAAATAGGCAGAAGGCTCCCAATTTGAGAAATCTATAGAATAGGATTTACTTGCCATTGCTATGCAAACAATTAGTAATAAACACATTTTTTTCATTTGTATTCCTCTATTATTGTTTAATGCATATAAAACATTTTGTGTTATTCGCTTTTAATCATGAATTTAGCATTATTAACGTTATATCCAGGCAAAAGCCTAATACTTTTGCGCGCAATAATATTGCCCTGACCCCAAATTTTCTCATTTTCTAATTCAAGATTATCAGGAATCAATTCATTTTTGATCCAATCTACCATTTCATTTGAAATAGAACAATGACCTTGATTTATATTTTCATGATAAGTTGGAAAATACAAAGAGTCGAAAGGGTTTACATTCAAGAGGTTAAATTCATCTTCAATAATATTGTAAAAGGAATCATTGGTATTTATACCTAATGCACTTATCGTCGGTATAAAGCAATGATAATCATGAAATGAAACTATATCTCCATAAGGTGCATTCACTTCTGCTATTTCGAATTGTGTGTTTCTTAGACCACCTGGGGCATAATCTAACTCCATATTTGTTTTTACGTAAACGTAATCATATACTGATGAAGGTATTTCATAATTTGAAGGGACTATGACTCCATCAAGATAAGCTTCTGTGATTTGTTTCATGCTTGTACCACTTGCCCAACAATCACCATCAATCACAAGCGGATCAAATTCACCTTCACCATATGCCCAACCTATAATTTTTGAGCCTTCACTAAAATTTAAATATTCATCTGACCTATCTCCTGTAGCCTTACCATTACTTATTGCAACCTTTCTTAAATAATTCGGATAATCTCCCAATATTGATAGTCGGGATATTAATGATGTTCTTAACTCATTAGGATAGGGAAAAGATGAATAATGCTTTAACAACATTTGTTGAGCAGCTTCTGAACTTAATTTAGTTTTATAATCTAAAGCTGTACCATTGATATTCGAAAAGAAATTAAGCCAGTACTGAACACCAAGAGGTATATTAGCTCCATTTTGAGGACTGTCAAATGATATAAACAATCTTGTATCATGATTCTGATTCTCTTTCTCCATTAAATTTAAAGCATATCGGGATACTAATCCGCCCATACTAGCTCCTACAACAACAATCTCATTATTACTTATCTTACGCTCATTAACTTTATTGATTAAATCAATTAGAACTAAAGCATTCTTTTCGATTCCGATAAGCGAAGATGAAAAATTTAAAATCACAATATCATATCCATAATTTTTTATAGTATCATCTAAACATTGACTTCTAAGTAAATTGTATATTTCATCAGCATTCCAATTATTATCGATATCAAAACCTTCAACGAATATAATTGGATTTGTTATCTCAGCATTTAATGGCGAAAGATATACATATCCTTTTCCTGTATAATTAGTAAATAAAACTTCACTTTTTAAGGGCAATATATAATTGGGATCAGGGATTGATAAAGATTCGATTTGTATTTTAGAAAGCGAAATATATTCCTTTGGTATGTCAAAATCACCATATTTTTCTAAATATACAATTTTTGTTTTAATTGACTTCTCTCCTATTGTAGCATAATTAACAGGTATATCAATGTTAAAACTACTAAAAGAATCTATAGGCAATAAACGTTCTCCCTCACCGTCGCCAAAATCGACTGTAATTGATAATATTCTGTTTAGGGTTATTTCATTTGTGGTAAAATTATTAAAATTGAATTTTACGTTGCTACCTCGATATGTAGCTTCTTTAAGGGGAAGACAACAAAATATTTTAAAAGATCCTAATATTTTCCAAAAACCTATTTCCATTTGTATTCCGAATTCTGATGCAAATTTCTGATTAGTATCATCTGTAATTGTATTTATTTTCTTTATAAAGTTCGAATATGGCGATATACTATCAGGAAAAAGAGAGTTAATTATTTCTGATTTCTCCAATTGATAAAGCAATTGTTTATAATCCTTTAAGGTTATCGTTTTTGAATCGTCTTTACCGTTATAATCTTCAAACTTCACAAATTGTAATAAACTATCAAGTGCATAGAACTTTGTTGATATAGTATCAACATTGACAGAATCAGGGATTCTTTTTTTAGCATAATCTTCAATATCATCATAATCATAAATTCTATACAGCTTCTCACTATTGTATTCTTTTTCTATTATTGTAGGCAAAGCATACATATTAAATATAATTAAAAGAACTAAAGAAAAATTTATTCTCATCTCGCCACCTCACTTAACGATAATCATTTTTTTCATTTTTGTAAAGCCTTTTGTATCTATTTTGTAGAAGTAAAGGCCAGACACATATTTTTCTGCGTTGAATGAGATCAGATGTATTCCCTTATTAAATTCCCTGCCTGCTAGCTCAGCTACTTCATTACCGAGAATGTTATATACTTTGAGCGATACATACTGATTTGCCGGAATTGAGAACTGTATAGCGGTTACGGGATTGAACGGATTCGGATAATTCTGCTCAAGCGCAAATTCAAAAGGCAGTATTTCTGTTTCAGTAACTGGGTTAGATTTACCTTTATTTACGTTGTTTAAATATATTATACCTGTCTTTACGACATCTTCACCAATAGTGGTCTCTCCGATCACGTTTTGTCCTATGAATGATCTGTAGCTGAACGCGAGTAAGTAAGAGAAAGTTACCAATAATGCAATTATTAGAATTGATTTTTTCATTTTAATCCTCTTTTTATTGAGTTATTTTATCAATTCTGTTTTTCAGCTCAGTATTTTCTTTTTCAAGCCTGATCATGTATAATGTTAATTCTTCGATTTTCTCAACAAGTTTTAGTTGCATTTGATTAATGTTCAATCCGTTTTCCACTACTTCTTTTTCTGAGGGCATCCCCGGTAGTGTTCCATAGTTGTTTATATGATGCTCTACTTCCGGCAGTGATAACAAGTTATAGTCTTGTTTGAATACATAATCAGGGAATACATTTAGTTTTACTTCGATCTCTGTAGCGAATAGTTTTCCTGTTACTCGTAAATTATTGACACAACTTTTTGCGCCAATGTAAACATCACCATCAGGTTTATCAGATTTCAAAACAAGATCCCTGCCTTCTCGAGCATATATTACGAAGTCATTAAATATGCCTGTAGTTTCATCTTTGCCTCCGTAATATGCTGAGCTTCTATTATACATCATCGTACCTACAAGGTTTCCTGCTTTATCAGCAAACGACATAAAATCATAATTACTATCTGTTATATTACCTAATTTAAATATTGATGCATTGATTTTTGAGTTTACGTTATTTGCATTTAATGTTCCAGTTAAGTTTATATCTTTTGTGCCGATAATATTCCCATTAACTTGAAAATCACCATTTTCATAAAAAACTGTTTGTTTAGTCCAGTCACCTGAATGCAACGGTGATGCATTTTTTATATACATGTTCTGCCTGCCATCATCAGGAGTATGTAAGACCCAATTATTAGTACCACCTGTGTAAAAATTCCAGTCGTCACCGTAAATTGAAGGAATTACAGGACCGGAGTTAATTACGTCTATTATAATTCTACCATCAGGTGCAAGTGAAAAGCTAACATCTTCACTTGGCGCAAACGCATTTAGATCAACCAGGCCTGAGTACATACTGTAACTTGATGCGCTTACATACTGTTTATCTGATTCTTCCTTATTTATTTCTAATGTCACCCACAGCGGATTTATGAAAAGCTCAGGTATGAGTCTCTGTTTTTCCCCGAGAAGAACATTAAGAATGCCGTCAGTAATGTAAACATTCTGATTTTCAAACCAGACCGGCTCAGTTGAATTTACAGCATCGTATAACCTGAAAGTTACAAGATACTTACCGTCTTCGATCGCGTTACCTAAGCTATCCTTTATCAGGCTTTGGTAGCTTAACGCTCTTTTTATTTCTTTGCTTCCCGCATCAGGAATTGCCTGTGCGAACATTTGAATAGCCATAAACATTACAAGGAACACTACTACTTTCTTCATTACTTTCTCCTATTTTTTGAATACTCTTTTACAGAATGAAAATTTGCAGGTCTATACTTTTTTAACCCTTTACTGGCGCTGGTGGTTGTGGATCAGGATCTGTTCCTGTATAAATCCAGATTCCGTTTAACCAAACCCAATCATGGTATGGATCAACATCAGCAAAAACCGGTTTAGACAAAAGCGAAAGTGCTATTAAGGCAACAGCAAACATCTTTTTCACAACTCACTCCTTTTTAATTTTTAACTTCATCAATTAAATAATAAAAAGGAAGTTTGTAAATACTATCTTAATAATAGATACTAGTATTGTGCTTTTAAATTATATGTATTAAAATATAGTTAATAATATTTGTTAGTTACAACACTCAATTTTTGTTTTCAAATATTCAATTTCTTTTGAAATGTCATATTTGTTTTCTTTCTTAAAAAGCAAAAAATATCGTAAGGATTCTGAATAGTGGTAGAAAGCAATCCTTATCATTTTATTCTTTTCACAATGTTCCGCATATAATTTATGATAGGTTGCACAAGCAAAAATATTTCCCTGATTGATTGATATCTTTATACCTTTTTTTATTAGCCATACAGCTTTTTTAGCATCGTCCATTTCCAGATATATGCTTGACAAGTATTTTATTCCTCTAAGCATGTAAACATTATTATTCGCCTTGAAAGATTCCTCTATCATCGGTTTAAGAACTCTTAAAGCTTTCGGATAATTATTTTGCGTATAATATAGCCCGCCGATATAACACATAACTGAGAGATAAGATTCCTTATCCAAAAATTTTTTTACACCGGGTAGAGCTTTTTTTAGTATTCTCAATGCTTCATCATTTCGAGATTTGTTGTAATAATATATGCCTATTCTGTACATAGATTCATATAAAAGTTGAGGCATGTTAATTTGTCTTGCAATAACTTTTAATTCATTTAGTAATTCGTTTATTTCTTTTTCTTCTTTTAAAATATAATACGAATAAATACTAAATAGATTGGTTATGTTATTGCTTAACTCGTAAAGATTACTGTATTTTGAATTATATTTTTTAGCCTCAAATAAGATCTTTTCAAATTCTTCATACCTGCCTGAATAGTATAAAAACAGTCCGTATGTACTGAGGCAGTTTCCAATGATATTGTTGCTGCTAGTTTTGTGGGAATAAGTATAATAAAGATCGCTGTATTTTTCTGCTTCTTTATAATTTCCCTGTGCCAGATAAATTCTGTATTTCGCCCTGTAATACAAAGCTCTGGACATTACATCAGTTCTATTCTCAAATGATTTTGCTGACATTTTGAAATATTTAACCGCACCGGTAATATTCTGAAAGCTTCTGTATATCATAGCGATATGATAGTATGAATCAGCTAGCTCTTTTCCGATTTTATTAGTTTTAGCGAACCTTGCGATGTCCCGAAAGAGCATCAGAGCTGTCTGATATTTCTCGGAATTATAATACAACATAGCTTTAGCCTTGAGAAAGGAAAGCTTCAGTTCTTTATTTTCGATATTTAAAACTGTCAGGGCAGTATAAGCTTTATGATATTCGCCTCTTGCTGTATCGTAATCAAAATCCATGACAGCTTTATTCCCTTTATCCCTGATCTTATCAAGCGTTGCATAAAGAGATTTTTTAGTCTCTGCAGGCAGGTACAATGTATCCCATTTGTTTTTGCTGATATCGTTTTTTGACAGCTCGTTTATATTAACCAAAGATACCAGCAGAGCTTCGTTAAGTTCATTAGAATCGTAATCGGCAAGTATTTCATCGTAAGTATCCGCTAATGAATATTTCAGATTCTTTTTTGAAAGTGCGATGTCGTTTTCATTGCAGAACTTATAGTCTTTCGAACTGATAATATCAAGCTCGTAGTTTCCTAGTGAACCGACTATTGAAGTAAAATCATTATTTTTTATGAATTTAGCTGAAGTAACTATTTTTTTGAAATCACCGCATTTCTTTAACATCTTAAGCTTTTCAAGAGAATATCTTATAAAAAGGCATATTTTTTCAGAATTATACGAATTTGTAAAACCTACAGCTAGAGGTTTCCCGCTACATATATGAAGCGAGAGTCTGAAACCCGGATGGATATTGTCTTTGTAACCTGCTTCCCTAATTATTTTCGTTCTTAAAAAAAGAACTTCGTTCTGTTTTTTTCTTTTTTCCGGAACATAAACTTTCTTGAGCTTCCTGCTTATCAGGGTCAGGTGACAGTCAAGTTCGAATTTCTCCCTGATCATCTTCAGCGTCGCTTTCGGATTTATTCTTTTATACCTCGCTATTTTCTCAAGTAGTGTCTTATCGAGCTTAGTTTCTTGAGTATCGTTCCTGATTACGGCAAAGCCCTTTATCCCGGATTTTTTATATTTCTTGACCCAGTTCCCTATCGTGTTACGATGTAAATTATAAAGTATAGAAGCATATATTATACTCTCTTTCTTCGCGTATTCGCAAACTTCCTTTTTGAATTCCGGAGGATATTTAAGCTCTTTCTTCGCCATACGGCTGTAAATTATCCATGTTTAACCCGGATGTCAATTTAAATCCGGTTTATTTAATTATTCCTGTGGCAGAACAATTTTTTTTTTCGTATAATCTGTCGGTTTATACGGAGTAATATGAAGCTTGCGTCATTAATACATATTTCCGAGTCCTATTTCAGGAAAAAGCTAAGGTTCAAGTTTCAGATATTTATCGTGTTCACACTGATGTTCTTCCTGCTTTTCTTTATAATAACTTTTTCATCTACATTCCATTCGACGATCAAAAAGATTTTCAGCACGGAGAACAACACTTTTCTGACGATCGCGCCGAAAGAGATGGACATCGCGGTATTCAAGATAAACACTCCTTCCCTGTTCGGTAAAGGAAGTCTTGGCGAGAAAGATCTTGAGTATCTGAAAGCTATTGATGGAGTAACTTCGGTAAGCCCGACATACAATCTTGATGCTCCGGCGCACATGAGCGGAAAGCTGTTCGATATGGGCTACGGGACAGATCTTTCGCTGTTCGGAGAGGAAAGACCGTTCAAGGGGCTGTGGTACAGCAAAAAAAATACTGATGAGATCAGGGCTGTTGTGTCTTCCAAGCTGCTTGACATTTACAATTCGAGTTTCGCTCCCGCGAACGATCTACCAAAGCTGACGGAAAAGATACTTATCGGCAGAAAATTCGATCTGGTGATAGGAAGCAACAGCTTTACATCCGGCGAAACATCCCATACGATGAAAGTAACCATTATCAGCGTTGATAAAGAAGTACCGTTTCTGGGTCTGACAGTTCCTGAAATAACGTTAAAGAATATCGCTGAAATTATCGGAGTGCCTGTTACGCTGTCAAACATCAAGGTATATTTCAAGTCTTCCTCAGATATGCTCAAGACATCTGAGATTATCGAAAAGAAAGGCTACCGCATAGTCGAGAACGAGAACGATGTTTTCAGAACGATCAACAAATATCTGTCGAGGCTGGACTACCTTTTATTTCTGCCCATCGGGTTCATACTTCTCGTGATCGTGATGTTCGTTCAGAACCAGATCCGATATATGCTTCTGTATCTTAAAAAGGAGATCGGAATTCAGATGGCGATGGGTGCGGCTTACGGCGAAATAATCTTCATCTGGCTTTATCAGTATGCAAAATATATAATCTACGGGCTTATTACAGGATCCGGGATCGCTTTCGTTCTGATTAAATCTATTCTGATGTCGAAACCTGATTCGATAATAAATAAAATGATCGAAACGAACTATAATATTGAAGTTTTTCTTATCCTGTCGGCATCTCTGACAGCAGGCGGTATAATCTACATTTATTTTAAAATAAGGCAGTACTTGAAAAGCAGCAGCATTATCGGCCTTATGAGCAATGATTAACCGTTCTTTCTTTTTACCTCGAAGAGTATCAGGGCAGCAGCGACCGAGGCGTTGAGCGACTCCACGCCGTTATCAAGATCAATCCTGACCATATCATCACATTTTTCAGAAACGAGCCTTCTCAGACCTTTTCCCTCGTTCCCTATTACTATAGCAGCTTTATTTGTATAATCGTAATCCTTATAATCTGCGGAACCGTTCATGTCAGTGCCTGTAATCCAGAATCCGTTCTCTTTTAATCTATCGATCGCCGACGCTATGTTCTTCACCCTGCAGATCCTGATCTTGTATATCGTTCCCGCTGAGACTGCTATAACTGTCTCTGTGACCTGAGCTGCATTCCTGTCGGGAATGATAACTACTTCTGCTCCTGATGCGGCTGCGCTTCGTATGATCGCGCCGAGATTGTGAGGATCTTCGATCTCGTCGAGAATGACCGCGCATTTAATTATGCTCATATCGAGATCGTTTAAATCTGCATATTCGAAAGATGTTATTATCGCATATATTCCCGTTCTCTCCTCTCCCCTAGCTCCTTCTTTTGCCGGAACGAGATCGAATCTAACGAAATTAGCTTTGCACAGCTCAATGATACGGTTTAATTTATCGCCTTTCTGACCCTTTTCAATAACTACTTTCGCGATCTTTTTAGGGTCTGCTTCCAGAAGCTCGATGATCGCGTTCTTTGAATTTATCTGTTCTGTCATATTATTTTAAAAGCTTGAGGCCTTTTATTATCCTTTCGATTCCTTCCTTGAACCTTTCATTGCTGGTAGCGAAAGAAAATCTTACGTGCTTTGTGCTTCCGAAAGCGGAACCGGTTATCGCGGCGACTTTAAGCTCGGAAATAAAGAAATCGCAGAGATCATCGTTTGTCTTTATAACCGTTTTATTGGATTTTTTACCGAAATAATAAGAGAAATCGACGAAGAAATAGAAAGCGCCGTCAGGTTTGTAGCAAATCGTATGAGGTATCTTTTTAACGAGCGCAAAACCTTCGTCGCGCCTCTGCTCGAATATGTCTCTCATTCTCTTCATTTCTTTCTGATCACCCAGAATAGCTTCGACCGATGCTTTCTGAGCAATCGAATTAGGGTTGGATGTCATGTGGCTCTGGATCTTGTGAGCCGCGTCGGTGATCTGCTCGTTCGCCACGGCGTATCCGATCCTCCAGCCTGTCATGGCGTATGATTTACTCACTCCGTTTATGGATATCACGTTGTCTTTTATATCTTTGATCTTAAGCATAGAAAAATGCTTTTTGTTGTCAAATATCAGTTTTTCGTAGATCTCATCAAAAATGATATAGAGATCGTTCTTTTTGATTATCTTCCCTATCTCCCTAAGTTCTTTCTCCGTATATATAGCTCCTGTGGGATTTGAAGGCGAGCATAATATTATAAGTTTCGTTTTCGGAGTAATAGCTTTATTCAGCATTTCGGGAGTGACCTTGAATGCGGTTTTCTCATCTGTAAAAATATCTACAGGTTTCGCGTCTGAAAGTTTAACTAGTTCTGGATATGACACCCATGCGGGCTGAGGAATTATTACTTCATCTCCTTTTTCGCATATCGCCATTATCACATTAGCGAGTGCGTGCTTAGCTCCGTTCGAGCAGATCACGTTCTTAGGAGTTATTTCAACGCCGAAATCATCCTTATATTTTTTTACGACGGCATGTTTAAGCTCAATGATACCGCCCTCTGCCGTATATTTTGTAAAATTGTCGTTTATAGCTTTAATGCCGGCTTTTTTAATATTATCCGGGGTGGGGAAATCAGGTTCGCCCACGGTAAGAACTACTATATCTTCTCCCTTTGCCTTAAGTTCGTTCGCCTTTGCGGTAACGGATAATGTCTTCGATCTTTCGACTTTTTCTGTTCTTTTTGCTAGTTTCTTCATCTTTTACATCCTGCTTTTTTTTACGCTTTGTGTCCGGTTATTTTAATTTCTTAATTGCATAAACGCAAGTAATATTTTTATTAAATATTATATATAAATTCGGAAAAGCTTTTTCAAAAATATTAATATTATCCTTTGAAATCATTATCAAACTTGCATATATTCATTTCAATTAAAAAAAGAGGTGCGAAATGGGCTACAGAGTAGAGACAATTAGATCGGGGATCACTTTCGGGACTGTGCTTGCGATAGTTATCTCGTGGTCGGTAAACAAATCCATAATCTGGGCGATAATCCACGGTATTCTTTCGTGGATATACGTGATCTATTATATAATCATCAGGTAAATTTGAATTCTGTAAAAGCAAAATATACAGCTTTATTGCTCGCGTTCATTCTGCTTAGCTTTATCTCGTGCACTCCGGCAGGAAATGCATCTGCCGTAAAAAAGGAAATAAAGCCGGAACCTGTCGAGTACACCTGTTCACCCGGGGAGATCAGAAAGCTGATAAACGCGAAGATCTATTCCGAAGCCGAGAAACAGCTTGCAGAACAAATTAACAAAGATCCGAATAACATCGAATACCGCAGGCTTTTCGCGCTTCTTTATTTCAAAACCGAAAACTATGCCTCAGCAGAAAAGCACATAAAATATGCGCTAGCCACGGACAGCACACTCTTCGATTATGTGAACGAGAATATCGGATTCGATATTTATTATATACTCATAACTTCACTTATCAGGCAGAACAAACCGCTTTCCGCTTCCGAATACTTTTCATTCATTGCAGATTCGACAGGACTCGATGAGCGGAACAGATTTATGTACGATTATATGCTTATAGAATTCGACTACAGATCTGATAATCTTGAGGGGATCGAGGAAAAGATCCTTTATATACTTAAGAACGAAACTGTCTCGCAGGATCAGAAGCTTAATCTTTACTACATTCTCGCGGCAGCCCAGGTAAAATCCGACAAGACTGATTCGGCTCTTGATAATGCGATATTTCTCATTCTGAACGATTATGATTTTAAATACACACGAAAAATAAAAAGGCTTCTCGACGGCATAGTAGATAATTCCAATGATGAGATGCTTTCCGCTATGAAGCCGAAGATAGCGGACGGCTACCGCGAACTCGCTAAGAGAGCATACGACAACGTTTCATTATACGACCGTATAATGAGGTCGTTGAACTCTTTGGAGAATGAAACTGTAATCGTAGATACGAAAACGGCTGACGATAAAAGATCGTACATTTCAAAGATCAAACTTTTTGCGGATAAGAACATTACGAGTGTTTACATTACATCTAAAGATTCTATAACCTACGAAAATCCTCCGCTTTTCGACGGAAGGACACTGACCTTAAAGATCCCCGGCAAAAGCATAACATCGAATGAGAATTTTTCCAAGTCGCCCAGAGGATCGGGAATAGAATCAGTTCAGTGGAGCTCATCAGCCGATACTCTGTTCTTTAAAGTTAATCTTACCGATAATTACGACATAACGATCGAGAGTTCATCCGGCGAGGTTTTTGAAAAAAGCGATAAGATAAACGACAGGTATTCATTAAAGATAAATGTCATGCTGCCGGAACAGACACCCGCACTATTATCAGATTTCGATTTTAATGAGGACAGATATACTATAGTTATCGATCCCGGTCACGGAGGGGACGATCCCGGAGCGTTGAGCGTGAAAACAAAGCCCGACGGATCGAAATATACTGAATCTGAAATGAATCTGATGCTCTCTAAAGGGCTTAAAAAATATCTCGAGGAAAATGGCTACAGGGTGTTCCTTACCAGGGACCGCGATTATTATCCGAGCCTGCACGAAAGGAACAGAATAGCCCAGAACAGGAACGCGGATATGTTTTTGTCGATCCATCTTAATTCCGCATCGCCCAAGAATAAAAAATTCTGGCAGACCGACAGGTATATAGGCGCTGAGTTGATAGTGCGCGAATCGCTGGGCAATATGCCTGAATTTATCAATTTTAAACAGGGGAACAGAGAAGCCTGGAAAAAGCAGCGTGAAAAAGCTTTAAAACAGCATAAAAAACTGTCTGAAGCTCTGGCTAAAACGATACCTGCCGCGGCATCCAAGCCTTTCAATGCAAAAAGAAAGATCAAGCCCAAGAACCTTGTCATATTCTCAGGAATGACGATTCCCCACGCGCTCATCGAAGCAGGATTTATCATAAACAACGATAATCTGAAATACATTCTTTCGGAAAAAGGTCAGAACGAATTCTATGAAGGCGTACTGAACGGAATTGAAATGTACAAAAAATCATCATTTTAGGATCAGTTAATGGATAAAGAAAAAATTAAAACAGCTCATATTATAAGCATCGGTGACGAACTTTTATCAGGACATACGATCAATACGAATTCGTCTTACATAGCTTCAGAACTTTACGATATCGGAATTAAAACAGCTAAAATTATTGCTGTCCCGGACAGCGCCGAGGGGATCATTTCTGAGCTTGACAAAAGTTTAAAGGAAGCAGAATTCATTTTTATAACCGGCGGACTCGGACCGACCAATGACGATCTTACGAAAAAAGTCATTTGTGCTCATTTCGGATTCAAAATGAAATTCGTTCCCGAAGTTTGGGATCATATAGTCAAAATGTTCGCAAAACGCGGAATTGTGCCTCACGAAGTAAACAAGGAGCAGGCGATGTTCCCCGATGCGGAGAACGCGATCCTTCTGCATAACGCCGCCGGAACCGCTCCGGGAATGCATTTTGTTATTGACGGCAGGCATATATTCGCTATGCCGGGTGTTCCGAACGAGATGCGTTATCTGATGGATAATGAAATTGTCCCGCTTTTAAAAAAGGAATTCGCGGACGATCTTTACTATTTTGACATCAATACCACCGGCATATCCGAGAGTTCGATCTACGCGATTCTCTCTGATCATCCGAAATTCCCGTTCGGCTGCGAAATAGCATTTCTGCCTCAGGGTTACGGTGTAACGATCAGGATCAAGAATTTCGGAGAAAGAGCGTCAAGGAAATCACTTGTTGACAGCGCTGCCGTCATAATCCGCTCTCTTGCCGGTGATAATGTTTTCACCGAGAACATGAAAAGCCCTCAACACGAACTTGTTGAACTTTTAATATCAAAGAAAATGAAGATCTCCGCCGCGGAAAGCTGTACAGGAGGGCTTTTGATGAACAGGATAACAGACGTCCCGGGCAGCAGCGAAGTCTTCAGTGAAGGTTTCGTAACATATTCGAACGAGAGCAAATTCAAAATACTCTGCGTAAATCCGGGAACTCTGAGCACGAACGGTGCGGTCTCTCAAGAAACGGTCTCCGAGATGCTGGATGGGCTTTTCGCTGAAACTCAGTCAGATATCGTCTGCGCGGTTTCGGGAATAGCCGGACCGGGCGGAGGCAGTGAAAATAAACCCGCAGGAACAGTTTATCTCGGTTTCGGTATAAGAAGCGGCTGTAAAAAGATAATTGAAAAGCATTTTTTTACAGGAGACAGGATCAGCGTTAAAGAAAAATCCGCTAATAAACTTATGGTCGAAATGATCAGATATCTGAAGAGGAATTATTAATGACAGCGCGGGAGAAAATATATTTTCTGTCGGACCTTCATCTTAAGCTGGACAACAAACCCGGTACGGCGGAAGCGAAAAAGCCTCTATTGAAATTTCTGTCTTCTGTCCCGGATGACGCCAAAGAGATCGTGCTTATGGGCGATATATTCGATTTCTGGTACGAATGGATTCACGTGGTCCCTTCTTATCATTTCGACATATTCTTCAGCATCAAAAAACTTATCGAAAGAGGCATAAAGGTAACTTATCTTGCGGGAAACCATGATTTTAAGCTGGGAAGGTATCTAAAAGAAGAGATCGGCATAAACTGCGTCGAAAATGAATATATATTCGGATCCCGCGGTAAAAGATTCTTTGCGGCGCACGGAGACGGGCTTGCTCGGTCTGACGGCGGATACAGATTATTAAAAAAGATACTGCGGTCGAAGATCGATAATTTTTTATTCAGGACGATAATTCATCCCGATCTCGGAATATGGATCGCCAACGCGACTTCAAAAAGCAGCAGAAAATACAGAAAGATCGACAGGATCAAATGGAGCGAAGAATATTCCGCTTTTGCTCAATCAAAGCTTAAGGAAGGATTCGATTACGTGATCATGGGACATCTACACCTTCCACAGACGAAATATTTCGGTACGGGAATGTATCTGAACACCGGCGACTGGATCGAATATTTTTCATACGGATTATTCGACGGAGAAAAATTAACATTAGAGAGTTTTAATGATGGCAGGTAATAATTCAAAAGAAAAGTCTAAAAGCAAAGCATCAAAAAAGAAAAATATTCTTCTTATGACAGTATATCTTACTTCAGCCGTGATCATTATTTCCGGGCTGACAGTATTTTTTTTATATCTTTACATAACATCACTTTTCGATGAACTCCCCAGGTTCGAGAAACTGGAAAAATATGAACCGAACCTGATCACGAAGACTTATTCTTCTGACGGTGTCCTGATAAAGGAATTTTTCTCCGAGAACAGAAGCCAGGTCGATCTTGATTCGATCCCTGATCACGTTACCCAGGCGCTTATCTCTACCGAGGACAGAGATTTTCACAAGCACTGGGGATTCAATTCGAGAAGGACTACCCAGGCTGCTATAATGGCAGTTCCGAGGATCCTGACCGGAAAGAACGCTCACGGTGCTTCGACTATAACCCAGCAGCTTGCAAGAAACCTGTACAACGAGATAGGATTCAAGAAAAACCTTGAGAGAAAACTTAAAGAACTTCTTACTTCAATACAGCTCGAAAGAATGTATTCTAAGAAAGAGATACTCGAAATGTATCTGATGCAGTGTCTTTTCGGAGAAGGCACATACGGAATTCAGTCGAGCGCGAAAATGATGTTCGGCAAAAAGGCTGCCGATCTCAAAGTGGAAGAATCAGCCCTTCTTATAGCGCAGTTGAAAGCTCCTGCACATTACAATCCTTTTAAACACCCCGAGAGAGCCGCGGACAGAAGAAATCAGGTTCTTTTCAATATGAAGGAAATGGATTATTTAACAGAAACTGAATACGATTCTTTAAAGCTGCTTCCGCTTAATGTCAGCGAACAGAAGAACGGATATGAGGGAAAAGCGCCATATTTTACCGAGGATGTCAGGCAGCAGCTCCGCGACCATAAAACAGAATGGGGCGCGGATTATCTTAAAGACGGCCTTACCGTTTATACAACCATTGACTCAAGGATACAGGACGCTGCAGATTCTGCTGTCCAGAGGCATTTGAAAACTTTGAATGAGGAAGTGAAAAAGCGCTATATAAAAAATAAGCGAAAAGGATTAAGAAAATACGTCAGGGATAATTATGATTCTTCACGCTGGAAATTCAAGATGAAGGATACGCTTTTCATTGACTCTCTGGCACACGAAAAACTCGAACCTCAGGTCGCGCTTATTGCTGTAGAGCCTAAGACAGGCAGAATTCTGGCAATGGTCGGAGGCACTGATTTTAAAAAATTCAAATTCAATAACGCAATGCAGGCCTGGAGACAGCCGGGTTCGATCTTTAAGCCTATAGTCTACTTAACAGCTCTTGATAACGGCCAATCGCCCGCAACGACATTAATAAATCAGCCGGTAACGGTGACCATGCCCAACGGTTCGAGGTGGCAGCCCGGGAATTACGATATCAGGGATATCGGAGGTTATGTTTCTTTGAGGGAAGCTCTGCGTAATTCGCTCAATCTGATCTCTGTAAGGCTGATAATGGAAATGATCACGCCCAAGGAAGTTATTTCATACGCAAAAAAGCTCGGTATAGACACTAGATATATCGTTCCGTATAATTCAATAGCACTTGGTTCAGGAGCATTAAGGCCGTTAGACATCATTACCGCGTATTCAGCCATTGCGAACAGAGGAACTTATATTAAACCTTACAGCATAGAAAAAGTCGAGGACAAGAATAAAAATATAGTATATCTTAACAAGACCGAGAGGTCGGTAGCGATATCTGAAGAGACTGCGTATCTGATAACGAATATGATGGAGGACGTTGTCGATCACGGTACAGCGAAAAGGCTGAGATGGCATAACGATTTCAGGCATGCGGTTGCCGGGAAAACCGGTACTACGAACGATTTTACCGATGCATGGTTCTGCGGTTTTACGCCTAAGATCGCTGTTGTTGTCTGGGTAGGCCTTGAGGATCCCGCCTTCAAGCTTGGAGAAGGCGCTACGGGCGGAAATACGGCTCTGCCTGTCTGGGGTGATTTTATTACCAGGACGTACAAAGCTATGGACTGGAAAGACGAACCTTTTATAGTTCCTGATAATATTGTCGAGATAGAAACCTGCGTGGAGAGCATGAAACCTGCAGGCCCTTACTGTCCAAAAACCTATAAAGAAGTTTACAACAGAAATTATGTTCCAGCTGCAAAATGCGAGGTTCATACGGCAGGCGGATTGAAAGCGAAAAATAAAGACGAAAGATATTAAATCAAAAACAGCCTGAATTTCAGGCTGTTTTCATTTTGTGGAGATGAGGGGAGTTGAACCCCTGTCCGAAAAAGCGTCCGAAAGGACCGCTACATGCTTAGTCTGTCTTTAGATTTAACAGTTTTGACTCCGGACAGACCCGGTATCAACCCTGCGATCCCGATTTATCGCGCCCAAGCCCTCAGGCGAGGCTTTGAGCAAACCTGTTCAGGATGACGTTCATTCGCTGAAGGAACAGGAACTCCGGCGGTGAACGAGCGGCTTGTTATTAAGCTGCTAATGCGTAATTATTATTTGCATTTGTTTTTTCGCAAGACTTTTTACGATGTCACTCGCGGTTATCGGCATGCAATCCAATCCAACGATCAATCCCGTCGAATCCACAAGCACCCCCGTGGAATTTGTAATATAAGAAGAAAAGTCAGATAATTCAATATGATTCGTCATAATAGTTAATTAATGAGCAGGTTGATTTGCTCGACATAAGTTCGTTCAGGGTCTCATCCTGCAGCCATCCGTTCAATTGCTTTTATCTGACCAACACGCACCAGCAAGATCAAATACGTAACGGATGTCGATCCTTCACGAATTATGTCTCGCGTGATGACGCCATTAGGTATTTATCGAATCCAGTAATTTCAATAAATTTGGAATATCAGTCTTGACAGTCGACCAGACATGCTCTACATCGACATTAAAATAGCCGTGAGCAAGCCAGTTTCTCATTCCGATTATATCGCCCCAGGGAATCTGATCGTTCTTATTTCGAAAATCTGAAGTAAGCTTAGATGAGGCTTCTCCGATTATTTCGATATTTCTGATGATAGCCTGCAGAGTTTTTCTGTCTTTTGATAATTCTTCAAAAGTCATATCGCCTAAAAATTGGATTGCCTCTTTCGCTGCATCGATTATATGTTTAAGCCTGGTTTCATCATCCGGATACATACTCGACCTTTTTCTCATTCATGACTTTTTTGATAAAATATTTGCTTAGGTCGCCTTCTGTTCTAAGATCGACCCTTTTCCCTAAAAGATCTGAAAGTTCTCTTTGAATGCCTATAAAAGTAATAAGACCGGGTGTACATCCCTTTTCGAATTCAATAAGAATGTCAATATCGCTGTCAGATTTAAGTTCATCTCTTACCGCAGAGCCGAATAGCGATAAAGATTTTATTTTGTATTTTTTACACAGGCTTTCCAGGTTGCTTTTTTGTATATGGTCGGTAATTCTATACATGTGATATTCTCCGTTAACTCAATTAGTAATATACAGCATTTTATCATAAAAATAAAACTTTTTATTTCTTCGCTTAGTGTTTAAATTTAACTGACTTAATATTGAACAGGCCAGCGATATGAAATTTCATGAGACGATAGAAAAATACAGAAAATACTCTTTTACGGAGCGCGATAAGGGCGGAAAATTCGAGAAGCTGATTCAGGCATACTTGAAGACCGACCCGAAGTACGCGAATAAACTGAAGGAAGTCTGGATGTGGCAGGACTTCCCCGGCAGAAAGGATTTCGGCGGCAAAGATACCGGAATTGATCTTGTCGCGCTGACTGTCGAAGGCGATTACTGGGCGATCCAGTGTAAATGCTACGCTGAGGATGCTGTGATAGACAAACCTTCGGTTGATTCTTTTCTGGCGACATCAAGCCGGACATTTCTTGATGAAGAGCTTAAATCCACAGGATTTGCACATAGATATTGGATTTCAACAACGAATCATTGGGGAACGAACGCAGAAGAAGCGATCAAGAACCAAAGACCGCCCGTAACAAGACTGAACCTGTACGAACTTGAATCCGCAGCGGTCAACTGGGAGATACTTGAAAAGGGTATCACCGGCGATACGGCGCGGACTAAAAAGAAAACCTTGAGGCCGCATCAGATAACGGCGCTTGAGAACACTCACGAATATTTTAAAACTTCTGACCGCGGCAAGCTTATAATGGCGTGCGGAACAGGCAAGACATTTACATCACTTAGGATAGCGGAGAAGGAAACGGACGGAAAAGGGCTTATACTTTTTCTCGTGCCTTCGATAGCTTTACTCGGCCAGACTTTAAGCGAATGGACTGCCGATGCCGAAGAACCGATTGATGCTGTTTGCATCTGCTCGGATGAAAGAATTTCATCGAAAAAGATTCTGAACGAAGACACGGATAAATTCAGCGTGGTTGACCTTGCTCTACCCGCTTCAACTGATATTAAGAACATAATCCGGCAGTTCAGCTATATCAAGATGATGAAGAAGTCGGGAATGACTGTCGTTTTCTCGACATATCAGTCAATCGAAGTGATCTCAAGAGCGCAGACGCAGCTTCTCAAGACTTACAAAGGCGATGAGGATAATTATATTTTCGATCTGATAATATGCGACGAAGCTCACAGAACCACCGGAGTCGCGCTTACGAAGGATGATTCATCCGACTTTATCAAAGTGCATGACAATGATTTCATCAAGGCAAGAAAAAGACTTTACATGACCGCGACACCGCGGCTTTACAGCGACGATTCAAAAGCGAAAGCGGCGGAAAGGGAAGCGATTCTCTGCTCGATGGACGATGAAACGATTTACGGAAAAGAAATGTATAGAATTGGCTTTGGTGAAGCTGTCGATAATAATCTTCTTTCAGACTACAAAGTATTTATATTAACTTTGAGTGACAGCGATATGCCGGCATCCGTGCAGAAAATACTGGCGAACAGCGAAAACGAAATTAATTCCGACGACGCGACCAAGCTGATTGGCTGTATCAACGCATTGTCGAAAAATATCATCGGAGACGACGGCACGGTAAAAAGCACCGATCCCGGCCTCATGAAAACCGCCGTAGCTTTCTGTCCGAACATCAAAGCATCAAAGATGATTACTCACGCTTTCAATACGATGACTGAAACATACCTGAGCACTATTCCCATTGCCGAAAGGAATAAAATGGTCTCGCTGTCCTCCGATCATATTGACGGCACCATGTCCGCGCCCGACAGAGATCAAAAACTCGGCTGGCTGAAATCATCCAATTACAAGCAGAACGAATGTAAAGTCCTTACAAATGTCAGATGCCTGAGCGAAGGCGTGGATGTTCCCTCCCTCGATGCGGTAATGTTCCTTTCTCCGAAAAACTCGCAGGTTGAGGTCGTTCAATCCGTCGGCAGAGTTATGAGAAAATCGCTGAACAAGAAATACGGCTATATAATAATTCCGGTGGTCATTCCGTCTGATGTTGATCCCAAACAGGCACTTGACGATAATGAAAGGTACAAGGTCGTCTGGACAGTTTTAAACGCTCTCAGGGCGCACGATGACAGATTCAACTCGATCATCAATAAGATTGACCTGAACAAAAAGAAACCGCCGAAACTTATTGTAGGCAAGATAGGCAAGGGCGGAGATACAGGCGGAGTGTCCGATGAAAAAGCCGATTACGGTGACATGGATCAGAAGCTCGCTCTACAGTTCGAACAGCTGCAAAGCGTCGTATTCGCGAAGATGGTTCAAAAGGTCGGCGACAGAACCTACTGGGAGCAGTGGGCGAAAAATGTGGCTGAGATCGCGGAAAAACAAGTGGAACGAATCAACAAACTCGTCAAACAGGACGGCACGCACAAAAAAGCCTTCAATGATTTCCTCGGAGGACTTCAGAAGAACATCAATCCCTCCATAACTCAGCAGGAAGCGGTCGAAATGCTTTCACAGCACATTATAACCAAGCCGGTATTCGAAGCACTATTTGAAGGCTATTCTTTCGTAAAGAACAACGCGATTTCACTCTCAATGCAGAAAATGCTCGACCTCATAGAAGATCAGGCTGTCGAAAAAGACCTTGCAGTCATGGATAAATTCTATCATTCGGTAAAGAACAAAGCAAAAGACATTGACAACGCGGAAGGCAAACAGCGCATAATAATCGAATTGTACGATAAATTCTTCAAAACCGCATTCCCCAAGCTCGTCGAAAAACTCGGCATCGTTTACACGCCCGTCGAAGCTGTAGATTTCATAATCCATTCGGTAAACCATGTCCTAAAAGAAGAATTCGGCCGCAATCTCTCGGATGAGAACATACACATACTCGATCCCTTCACCGGCACAGGCACATTCATAACAAGACTGCTCCAAAGCGGGCTCATAGACAAAAAGAACCTCAGGCGCAAATACGAAAAAGAGATCCACGCGAACGAGATCGTACTCCTCGCATACTACATAGCCGCAGTCAACATCGAGAACGCCTATCACGACATAACGGGCGACAAAGATTACAGATCGTTTGACGGAATATGCCTCACCGACACTTTCCAATTGGGCGAAACCGAAGAAGGCGAAAAACTCTTCTCCGAAATGTTCCCGCAGAACTCAGCCCGCGTAGCAGCACAGAAAAAAGCACCCTTGAGAGTAATAATCGGAAATCCGCCCTATTCCGTAGGAGCGAAATCCGCTAATCCAGATGAAAGAAATCTAACTTATCCTGTGCTTGAAAAGAAAGTTGACAATACTTATGCAAAGTATTCGTCTGCTCATCTAAAAAATGCTCTATATGACTCTTACATAAAATCTTTCAGATGGAGCACCGACAGACTCGATCCAGAAAATGGCGGAATTATCTGCTTCATATCTAATGGTGCATGGATTGAAGGTAATTCACAAGACGGCTTTAGAAAATGCCTTGAAAAAGAATTTTCGAAAATCTATGTATTTAACCTTAGAGGAAATTGCAGAACACAAGGCGAATTAAGAAGAAAAGAAGCCGGTAATGTCTTCGGAGAAGGTACAAGAACTCCCATCACGATCACGCTTCTCGTCAAGAAACCGGATCAAAAAAAAGATACTAAAGCAGAAATCTTTTATCATGATATAGGCGATTATCTTAACCGAGAAGAAAAACTCGAGATCGTAAAGATTTTCAGCTTTGTTGGAAGCGATAAAATACCATGGAAGATACTTGAACCGAATGAGCACGGTGACTGGATAAATGAAAGAAGTGACTCTTTCAATGAATATGTAGTGATTGGATCTAAAGATAAAGCTGAAACAAGAGCGTTCTTTAATCCATTTTTTTCCAATGGAGTAAAAACAAACAGAGATGCGTGGGTTTATAATTATTCGAAGAAAAGACTAATAAACCAAATTACTAAAACCATAGAATTCTACAACTCCGAAGTGAATCGATTTATTTCTGAAAAAGAAAAGAATAGTAATGTTACAGCTGATAAATTCTTAAATTTTGATGCAAACGAAATGATTAGCTGGTCTGGCGACTTAGTTACAGAAGCTGAAAAAGGAAATTTTACAGTATTCGAGAAAAATGATATCAGATATGCTCAGTATCGACCGTACATGAAATGTCATATGTATTTTAACAGAGTTTTCAACAATAGTATTTATCAAATCCCAAAAATATTCCCAAAAGACAAGAATCAAAATTATGTTATTTGTTTGCCTGCTCCTGGTGGTAATAAAGAATTAACTGTCATTATAAGCAATATTATTCCTGATTTACACTTAAATGGAGACTCTCAATGCTTCCCTCTCTACTACTACGAAAAACGCGAAAAATCATCAAATTCTCTTTTTGACAGCGGAAATGAAAGCGAATTCGTGCGCAGGGACGGAATTTCCGATTTCATCCTCGATCAGGCTAAGAAAATCTACGGTCCGAAAATGACCAAAGAAGACATTTTCTACTATGTTTACGGATTCCTGCACAGTCCGGAATACAGGATCAAATTCGCAAACGATCTCAAAAAAATGCTACCGCGCCTACCGCTCGTTGATGAACCGCGCGATTTCTGGAAGTTCAGCAAAGCCGGCAGAGAACTCGCCGAGTTGCACATAAATTACGAAACCGTGCCTGCTTACGATGATGTAAAAGTCACAGGCGCGGACAAAGGCTTTTTCAAAGTCGAAAAAATGCGCTTTCCAAGCAAAGAAGACAAAAGCAAGATCATTTATAACAGCCAGATCACGATCGAAAACATCCCCGACAGAGCCTACGAATATGTCGTCAACGGCAAAAGCGCGATCGAATGGATCATGGAGAGATATCAGGTTACCACGCACAAAGAAAGCGGGATCAAAAATGATCCCAACGACTGGGCTGATGAAGTCGGCAATCCGAGATACATTCTCGACTTACTGCTGAGCATAATCAATGTAAGCGTGAAGACTGTGGATATCGTGAATGGACTCCCGAGAGTTAAGTGGGAGTAGACACGATTTAAAACAAAAGGCAGCGCGAGGCTGCCTTTTGCTTTAAGTACCTATGACTTCCTTATTTTGTACTTGAATAAATTTGCAATGATTGCTCGTTCGTAACGCCGTCTATGTCGGCAGCATTGATAGAAATCTGGAAATCCTTTAGTAATCCACCACCCGTATTATTAATTTCGATATTGTAATATGTTAAATTGTTGTACGTACTGATTGCTGGAATAGTCTGAGTGTAATTTCTAATAAAAATATTTTTATACTTCGTTTTTATAGGACCGCCATTTCCACCATTTGCAGCATAAATTTCGTAGCATGATTCTGCTTGAATATGATTAAGATACCACGTTCCATAATCTGACCTATAAACTCTGAATCCGATTTGATTGATAGTTGGTGTTGCTGTGCTAGATGTGCTTCTTGATGCAATCGAAACTCCGTTGGGGTCAAAAAAATCAAAATAATATGTTGATGAATTTTTCTTTATTATCCCTTTTTCCCATCTACCAACTGTAGGCACATAAATATCGTCAAAATTTGTACCGCCTGTTACTCCTACATTCATATCATTGTTTGGTCTTGCATATGTATTAGAAGATATGGCAAATGATAGATTCGGAAATCCCCCTCCTATTATAATAGAATTAATTGCTCCATATGTCGCATAAGTTCTCGATACTACATATTGACTCCATTCAAGAACCCAATTTGTTGGAAATGTTAAATTGTTTGTATATTTGTATTTTTCATATGTTGGTCCACCAGTGTTAGGCATTTTATCTGTTTTCCCATCATCGAAAAAAACAAATGTACTGTCGCCGTTAGGTACTTCACTACCAGCTTTAGTGAGACTAAGAGTAACAATGCTATTTGCTGGAATCTCAGGTACTTTTATCCATACCTTGCTTGTATCTTCGATCCAATAAAACAAAGAAACACCTGCAGTTGCACTTATCTCATTAGAGTATGAAGTTGGGTAGGAAGAATAATACGCATAGACTCTGTAGTAATATCTTATGCCTAATGTTAAGGCTGTATCGGTCCATGTTACTGTATTAGCTCCAAGAGTTTTTATATCGTTCCATGCGCCTGCATCGCCATCCTTTCTTTGAAGAATATATCCTTGCTCCATTGATGAATTATCGTTCCAATCCAACTTTATTGAAGTCTGATCAATTACAAATGCCTTGAGACCATTGGGTGCTAAGAAAGGATTATTATGTGTAATTGCTGTAGTAAATGATGAGTAGGCTGTCCCATCAACAATTCGGACTTTGTAATTGTAGTTCAGATTTGGAGTTAGGCTTGCGTCTGTATAATTTTTAGTTTCAGTATCACTACCGGCAACATCAGTTACTTTTTGATAAGCAACATCTGATTCTGTAGTTAGTTTTCTCCATAATTCATATCTGTCTTCGCCTGTGTATGTGTCATTCCAAGATATTGTTGCTGCCACGGGATTTACTTGAACGGATGCAAGTCCGGTCGGGGCGCGGAATTCGTTATAATAGTTCGATGAAGTCAGGTATGCTGATTCGTTTATGCCTTTTACAGCTTTGATCCTGTAGTTGTAGGTCAAGTTAGCTGTTAAGCTAGTGTCTGTCCAATTCTTTGTTGTCAGGTTATCACCTGTTATCTCTTTTATCGGATTGTAAACTGTTTCTGAAGATAATTTCCTTTCAATAACGAACTTATCTTCTCCTAAACTGTTGTCATTCCATGTTATTTTTGCACTTGTAATTGTGACCTGATCGATTTGGACATTGGTTGGTGCAGGAAAAGATACAACTAAATTAGTCTGAGAATAATTTGAAAAATATGTTGTGCCTTTGTAAGCTCTAACCTGGTAGTAAACTGTTCCATAGCCTTTTGATACGGTATTGTCAACGTAGTTCGTGCCTGTTACAGTTGCTATTACAGAATAAGCTCCTCCATCAATTTTACGCTCAACTTTGAAACCGTCCTCACCATTTGAATTATCAGTCCAGTTTAAAGTGAATGTGTAAACATTATTCTGTATGGCTGTCAAACCTGATGGTGATTGGAATGTATTTGCTAGTGTTTTTAAAACATACTCAGAATTGTTTAAACCTTTAATTGCCCTTACTCTATAATCGTAAGTCAGATTTGGTATAACAGTATTATCGACCCAGCTTTTTGTAGCAGTATCACTTCCGTTTACTTCTGCTATTTTTACATAAGTCGACTCCGTCGAGATTTTTCTATCTATCTCGAATTTATCTTCTCCAGTGCTGTTATCTGTCCATGACAAGTTTGCGCTTATAATTGAGGTTTGTGTAGCCGAAAGATTTGACGGTGCAGGAAAAGATACAACTGAATTAGTCTGAGAATAATTTGAAAAGTAGGTTGTGCCTTTGTAAGCTCTAACCTGGTAGTAAACTGTTTCATAGCCTTTTGATACAGTATTGTCAACGTAGTTCGTGCCTGTTACAGTTGCTATTACAGAATAAGCTCCTCCATCAATTTTACGCTCAACTTTGAAACCGTCCTCACCATTTGAATTATCAGTCCAGTTTAAAGTGAACGTGTAAACATTATTCTGTATGGCTGTCAAACCTGTCGGTGCTTGGAATAAGTTAAGAAATCTTTTTACTACGGAACCAGACTTATCAGATCCTTTAACAGCTGTAATTCTGTAATCATATTCTGTCCCTGGTGCAACAGTCGTATCATTATAGAATTTTGTTGTAAGGTTATCGCCTTCAATTTCTTTAATCATCTGGTATTCAGAAACAGTAGAAATTTTTCTTTCAATAGTAAATTTTTCTTCACCTTTGCTGTTATCATTCCACATTATCTTCGCATTTGTTATTGTGACCTGCTGAGTGGTCAAGTTTGTAGGAGCAGGGAAGGTGTTTACATAAGAAAGCTCTTTTGGTTCGGAAATATTTTCATCATAAGAAATATAAATTCTGTAGTTGAGCGTCTGATTGATCTCTGCCGTATCTGTTAAACTGAGTTGGTCTGGCTTAACTAAAAGATATTTTTCCTTCCATGCCCCTGAACCTATTTTTTTATCAATTCGAAATTTGTATCCTTCAGGATAATCGTTTACAGAAAGTGTCCAGTTAAGCCTGACTTTATCGATCTCCAGGTCTGTTTTTGTTAATGTTGCCGGCGGAGTGATCTCTTTCCCGCTCCAATAATCACTGTCGAAAGGGCTGGTAAATTCGTGCGTATCGCAGGATATTATTATTACAAGTGCTATGATCGCCAAAGATAATAAGAACTTAATCTTCATTTTTATTTCCTCCTGTTCTCGATTCTGCCTTTGTAGAAGGCTTCTTTATACCAGCTCCAAAGCGTATAGATACAGACACTACCTGAAGCATAATAACTTATATCCCTGTATGATTCGAAGTCTTTTGTTTTCTCTTTGTAATCAAGTGCATCTGAAGTATCCTCTGCTCCTTTGTAATCGTCGTAATAATTATTAGACATCATGTTGCACAATAAGCCCGTTCCCGCAAGGGCACCTGTAGCTATCAGTCCGCTCCATTTATTCTTTGCCCAGAAAGACTGTTTGTTTATGAACCATTGTTCCGTGCCGACATTGAATTGGATTGATTTTTTACTATTTTCAAAAACATCAACATCTATATCTTCTTGTAGCGCTATTAATTCCGGATGAGCTAATTCAACTATATATTCTCCAATAGGCAATGTAAAGTCCTGTTGAGTTTTCTTCTCTGAATTTTTTTTGTTAAGAAAAATACCCATACCTGCATAATTCTTGCGAAAGTGACCAGTCAATTCCTGTCAAAGTGTTACAGATAA
>ENA-UPTA01000972-UPTA01000972.1-activated-sludge-metagenome-genome-assembly--contig:-NODE-972-length-32697-cov-6.539734_pt1 | contig 32697 bp, 23 predicted proteins | sample MGYA00238184_ERZ773361 | MGnify/ENA primary metagenome ERZ773361 (study PRJEB29100, sample SAMN05720205) | activated sludge metagenome | isolation source: anaerobic digester from wastewater... | reverse complement strand
CACTGCCGTTTGCGGATAAAGATCTTTTTTATGAGGCCAGCCCTCATTTTTCTCGCTGCTATTTCCTGATGACCAACCGGGGCTGCGCGTATGCCTGCAGTTATTGCTGTAATTCATTTTTGAAAAAATTTTATCATGAGAAAGGCCGGTACCTGCGCTTCCGCAGCGCCGGGAACGTGATCCGGGAGTTGACCCTGGCCAAACAGAAATACGGCATAAAAATGGTCCGTATCCACGATGATGATTTCCTCACTCACGACGTACCCTGGTTTGAAGAGTTCGCGGAAGAATACTCCCGGCATATTCACGCCCCGTTCGCGTGCTTTACGCACCCCAATAGCGTGACGGGAACCAAAGCCCGCCTGCTGAAAAAGGCAGGGTGCCATGACATTGAGGTGGGGGTGCAATCCATCTCTTCGGAAACCCGGAATCGGATCCTGAACCGTCAGGTCTCAGACGAACAGTTGATCCGCTCGCTTCAAATACTAAAAGACGCGGGGATCCAAGTGATCACGGACAATATCCTGGGGCTTCCTCACCAGGGGCAGGAGGAACTCCTGGACCTCATTAAATTTTATAATAAAAACAGGATCATGAAAATTTATTGTTTCGGCTTCCGGAATTATCCGGCCACAGATATCGTCGAATATTCCAAAAACGAAAAACTGTTGAGCACGCAGGATGTCGAGAATCTGGAGAATGGGATTAATGTCAAAACCTTCATTCAAAGCGGGGATCATTTGAGCCGTGAAGACCGGCAACTGCAGACATTTTTTGCGTTTCTGCTGTATCTTCCGGAAAAGGTCAATGATTACATCCTTGAGAAAAAACTGTACCGTTATTTTATTCCGCTCCCGTATTATATCCTGGTTATTTTTTCTAATTGGCTGCGCATCCCTTACCGTTATAACTGGGCGCTGCATATCACCGTGTGCCGTTACCGGGTTTATGCCTATAAAACGATAAAAATCAAGTTTACTTCGGGCCTTAGGGCGTTTTTAAAAAAGTTCCGCCCTTCGGGCCTTGATACGGCGCGGGAAACGCCTGTGCAATGAAAAGAAACCCGTCCTCATGAAAACCTATTTTATAAGTGCGTCGACATTCTGTATGGAACGGATGCTGGACTGCCAGCAAATTTCCGATTATCTCAAGTTAAACGGCTGGCGCCCGGTGACGCGGGTTCATCAGGCCGGGCTGGTTATCATCAGCACCTGCTCTTTCGGGAGGGAAGAAGATGCGAGTTCCCTGGATTATATCCGTTATTTCTTGAAGAAGAAGTCTCCCCGGGCCCGTTTTCTGATAATGGGGTGCCTTTCGGTGATCAATCCCGGATTATTATCTCCTTACCAAGATATTCCCGTGCTTACCCCGACCACATTGTCCCGGATTGAAACCCTGGTTCCTCCGGAGCAGACCCGGTTCGCGGATGTCCCGGAACCCAATAAAATTTCAGCGGCGGAAGTTACGCACAGTGTGTTTTTAAAGAAAGCGTTAAGCCTCTGTTCCATAGTCCAACAAGGCCTCCGGGATTTTAAGCCTGGTCTAACGAGCTTCCGGCGTGGCGTGTCCGCGTTGAAAGGTGCGATTCGTTATATACCGGTCATGAAGGCGCACATCAATCCGTTTTTATCCTGCAACCGGAACGGCTTTTATTATTTAAGGTTATCCAAAGGCTGTCTGGGGAACTGCAGTTACTGCGCCAAAAAGCATTCGACAGGGACCTTGCATAGTAAACCCCCGGCTGCTATCCTTGATGAATTCCGCGCCGGGCTCAAGGCCGCGGAGAAACAGTTCTATTTATTAACGGAGGACGTCGGATGTTACGGGGCTGACCAGCACACGGATATCGTCTCCTTATTGAAAGACCTTTTTGAAGCCGGGGAGAGGCATGATTTCCGGGTGGTCCTGTCGAATTTTAACGCCCGTTGGTTCGTGCGGTATTATGAAGACCTGGAGCCGCTTTTGACCCGGAATCAGGAAAAAATCTTGTATCTGCAAATACCGATTCAGTCAGGCAGCACTCGCATCCTCGAATTCATGAGCCGGCATTACACCATTGAGGACGTGAGATCCCGGTTACTCACCTTAAAAAAGAACGCCCCGGCGATCGCGTTCACGACTGATATCATCGCCGGGTTCCCGGGAGAAACAGAGGACGACTTTGAATTAACCAAAAAATTTTTACAGGAAATACAGTTTAAACATGTTGATATTTTCGCTTATGAAAAACGCCCCGGGACCAAGGCGGAAAGGCTTCCCGGCGACGTTCCCCCGGCCGTGATTCGAGAACGCGTCCTGCAACTGGCCCGGCTTCAGAACCGTTATAACAAGGGGGCCATGGTTGCTAAAAAAATGCTGGATGTGACCCGGGAGAACCTGCAACGCTACCGGAATAAGTCTGTGACCCATACGCCATGACAAAACAAGGCCTGAAAATTGCTTTTGTGAATGATTCCTGCGAGCACCTGGGGGTTGAATATATTTCCGCCGTGCTGAAAGCCGCAGGGCATGACACCCGTCTCTTCGTTGACCCGCTTTTATTTGATGATGAATTTATCACTCTTAAGGGGCTCAACCGCCGCTTTGATTACACAAAAAAGATCGTGCGGGATCTGAAGGGTTATCAGCCGGATATAATCAGCCTGTCGGTCGTTTCAAGCTTCTATCCCTGGGCCAGCCGGATGGCCCAGGCCATAAAAATGGAAATGGATGTGCCTGTGATCATGGGAGGTATTCATCCGACATCCGTCCCTGAAAGGGTTATCCTGAACGACGCCGTGGATATGATCTGCCTGGGGGAAGGGGAGGCCCCGATGCTCGAACTGGTCAACAGCATGGCCCGAAGGAGTCTTGACAGCACTATAAAAAATATTTGGTTTAAAAAAAATGGGCAGATCATACGAAATCCTTTACGGCCGCTTATGGATGATTTAGACGCTCTTCCGTTTCCCGATAAAGACCTTTATTATTCTGTCAGCCCGCATTTTTCAAAAAGTTATTATATCGCGACTAGCCGGGGCTGCCCTCACGCCTGCAGTTATTGCTGTAATTCTTATTTGCACTCTTTGTACAAAGGGCTGGGGGCGCCGCGGCGGTCGAGGAGCGTCCACAAAGTTATTGAAGAATTGATTTGGGCTAAAAAGCGTTACCGGATCGATCCGGTTTTCTTTCTGGATGATTGTTTCGGGACCGACCTTGTGTGGCTAAAACAATTTGCCGCGGAGTACCGGGAAAAAGTCGGCATTAAATTTTACTGCATGATGTTCCCCAGCCCTCATATGGAAGAGGCGGTGGAATACCTCTCGCAGGCCGGATGCGGCGAAATCGAGATAGGGGTGCAGTCCTGGGATGAAGACGTGAGGCGCGGGATATTCAACCGGCGCGTTTCGAACGACACGATGATTCGGACGATGAAACTAATCAAAAAGGCGAACATCAACCTTGTGACAGGCGATATCCTCGGCTATCCCGGGCAGAAAGAGGAGCATATTTTAAAGACCGCGGAAATTTACACAGACATAAAACCCAGCCGGACGTACGCTTTTATCCTGAAATATTTTCCAAAAACCCAAATCACGGAACAGGCGCTGCAGGACGGATGTTTAAATCCGGCTGACTACGAAAAAATACTGGACGGCCATTACGGTAAATTCTTATCAAAAGACGGCTCTATGACAGAACAGGATGTTATGCAGTATTTGCTTCTGTTTTTGCTGGTGCGTATTTTACCGGCTCGATGGGCCAAGACAGTGATCCGGAAAAGGTTTTATAAGCGCTTCCCGGTCTTGTTCACGCCGGCCGTAATTTCGATCCTGAATAATTTTTCGACATCCACTTTTGAATCGCAAGTGAACCGGAAAAGCGCTCTGGCGCGGTATACTTTTTTTATGAAACAGTTGTTTTTTAAACCTAAAGCAGGGCCGCGATGAAAATCGCCTTTATTAACGATTCATCCCAACAGTTGGGGATACAATATATTTCGGCTGTCCTTAAACAGCACGGCCATGAAGTTAAATTGTTCATGGATCCCCAGTTGTTCGATGATGATGTGATCCGTGTCCCCCGATTGAGCCGCTGGCTTGATTCTAAGCAGGAACTTGTCCGGCGTTTGAAAGCCTATCAGCCCGGCCTGATAGGCATTTCTGTGGTGACGGATTTTTACCAGTGGGCCCACCGGATCGCCACGATGATCAAGGAAGAAATGGATGTCCCGATTATCGCCGGCGGAATCCACCCGACGTCTGTCCCGGAAAGGGTCCTGAAAAACGATTGTTTTGACATGGTGTGCCTGGGGGAAGGAGAGTTCCCTTTATTGGAACTGGCCGACAGCATGCAGAAGGGAGCGCCTGATGACACGATCCGGAATATCTGGTTTAAGCGGGACGGTAAAATCATCAGAAACGAACTCCGGCCGCTTATTGATGACCTGGACGCCTTGCCTCTTCCGGATACGGATTTATATTATTCCGTCAGCCCTCATTTTAAGCGAACCGGGCTTTACGTCACCATGACTTCGCGTGGCTGTCCGAACGCCTGCAGTTACTGCTGTTTTTCTTACCTGCAGGAGCTTTACAAAGGGAAAGGGAAGAGAATCCGGCAGCGCAGCGTCGAAAATGTCATGAACGAACTGAGGACCAACAAGGAAAAATATAAGATTAAATTTGTCGCATTTATGGACAACTGTTTTGGGTATAACCAGAAGTGGCTGCGCGAGTTCGCGCCTGTCTATCAGGCGGACATCGGAATTAAATTCTGGTGCATCATGCATCCCAGGGATGTCACGGAAGAGACCCTGAAGCACTTGAAGCGGGCCGGGTGCCATACCATTGACATGGGGGTGCAATCGTGGAATGAGCGCGTCCGCAAAGAGGTCCTGCGCCGGGACGTTGGCAATGACACGATGGCCCGCGCGATCCAGCTGGTCAAAAATGCGGGGATTGAAATCATGACTGATAGCATTTTTGACCTTCCCGGGCAAACGGAAGACGACATCCTGGAAAGCGCCCGCCGTTACGCGGAAATCCGGCCCAAGAGAATCTATTTTTATATGCTCCGGCATTATCCCAACACCCTGATTACCCGGCTGGCGAAGCAGGATAACCTCCTGACCTCATCCCGGTACGAAGAAGTGATGGACGGGGTGAACGTCACGTCTTTTACCATCGGAGGCGATAAAGTCAACACGGACATGATCCGGTTTCAGATCCTGTTTTATCTGATTGATTTGATCCCCAAACGGATGAGCTTGTTTATCATCCGCAAGAGACTGCACCGGTATTTCCCCCTGATGTTCGGCCCCGCCATGATCGTGATCCTGCGTAATTTGCTGGCCTTTGACATGAACGCCCGGCTTCAGCGCGCCTGGGCCTTTAACCGTTACGCGCATTTTATCTGGGAGAAAATCCGTCCCGCCCGAAAATGCCGGGGACATCGGCCATGAAGATCGCGTTTGTCAATGATTGCGTCGAGAGGATGGGGGTTGAATATATTTCAGGGCTCCTGAAGGCCCATGGCCATCAGGTGGAACTTTTTGTCGACCCCCAGCTTTTTAATAATGTGTATGTGCACATCAGCCGCCTGAGCCGGTATTTTGATTCCACGGAAAAAATTATTCACGGACTCATGATGTACCGCCCGGATCTGATCGGATTTTCCGTAGACACGGAATCTTATCAATGGGCGTCCCGTCTGGCCCAGCGCATTAAGGAGCGCATGGAAACCCCCATTATTTTCGGCGGGATCCATCCGACATCCGTGCCGGAGCGGGTTATTTTAAATGCCGGTGTAGATATCCTTTGTGTCGGTGAAGGGGAATACCCCACGCTGGAACTGGTTAACAGCATGGCCCGGGGCGGGGTGGATACATCCATAAAAAATTTGTGGTTTAAAACGAACGGCCGGATTATCAAGAATTCCTTACGGCCTCTTTTAGCCGACCTGGACACCCTTCCAGTCGCTGATCACGCCCTTTTTTATGACCATTACCCCTATTTCCGCAAAGGATACAGCACGATCGCTTCGCGCGGCTGCCCTTACGCCTGCAGCTACTGCGGGCACGCCTATCTACGGCAGTTGTATCAAAACAACAGGGCCTATTTCCGTCACCGCAGCGTCGAAAACCTGATGAATGAATTAACGCCGCGCCTAACGCAGTATAAAATCGATATCATCACTTTTTTTGACGACAATTTCGGTTCTGATCCGGAATGGCTGGAGAAGTTTTCCACCCGGTACGCCAGGGACATCAAAAGACCGTTTACCGTGACCGCCCGCCCGGAAATGATTTCCCGTGATTATGTCCGCCTCTTAAAACAGGCCGGGTGCTGTTCCGTGACCCTGGGCGTTCAAACCTGGGATGACGCTATTCGAAAAGAGTGGTTTAACCGGGATGTAAACCCGGAGGTGATGCTGAAGGCCATGCGGCTCATCAAGGAGGCGAAGATGGAACTGATTTGTGATAACATATTCGGCGTTCCCGTTGAAAACGACGAACGTTATATCCAGTCGTTGCTGCCCTATGCCGATATTAAACCCGACCGGGTCCTGTTCAACCAGCTGAAATATTTCCCGCGGGTGCCGATCACGGAAAAGGCCCGTGAAAAAAACTTCATTTCGGCGCAACGGTATGACGCCATTATGGATGGCCAGGATCAGAAAGGGATTTTCCTGGGGCCGTCTGCCGCGAGCCGTGGGGACCGTAGACAGCTGATTCAGAAAAAACTTTTTTTATATTCATTGGATTGGTTGCCAAAAACATGGACGCGGTTTATCATTAATAAACGTCTTTACCGTTATTTCCCGACCTTTATTAACCCGGCGTTTGTTCCGGTCTTGCGGACGTTTTTCTCGTCTGACACGGACACGCGGTATTTCAAACGCCGGACTTTATCACGCTACTGGTATCATTTGACTCCGCGCCTGCGGAGCCGGAGGAGACACGATGAGCCCACAAACTGAAACCCTTATCCGCGAAACGTCCAGTCTTTGCCCGGTGTGCCAAAAGCAGGTCAAGGCGGCCTTGGTGGAGTCCGGGGAGGGGATTTTCCTCTCAAAAAACTGCGATGTGCACGGGCCGTTTAAACTCAGGGTTTCGCGCCACGCCTGGTATTATAAAAACCTGACGGAGTATTATTTCCGCGTCATGCCGGCCCAGATGCCCCAGAAACGTTTTTATATTTATTTAAGCAACCGCTGCAACCTTGATTGCCCGATTTGCCTGCTGGAACCGAACCAGGATAAAGCGGCCGATGTTTCCCTAGACCGATTTAAAAAGCTGATCCGCGAGCGCCCCGGCTTCCGTTATTACCTTTACGGCGCGGAACCGACCCTGCGTGACGATCTTCCGGAATGGATCGCCCTTTTAAAAAAGCACGGCAACCTGGTTAATATTCATACCAACGGCATTAAACTGGATAATATGGACTATCTTAAGTCATTAAAGGACGCCGGGCTTGATTATGTGAGCCTGCAGTTTGACGGCTTTGACGATCAGGTCTATATGGCGCTCCGGAACCGTAAACTGCTGGATTCTAAGCTGAAAGCCCTGGAGAACCTTGAAAAGCTGGATATGCCGACGGGCCTTAACGTCACGATCGCCAAGGGACTGAACGAGAAGGAAATCAACCCCATTATCGACTACGCTGTCGGTAAACCCTTTATCCGGGACGTGAGTTTCGCTTCGGTGTCGTTCCTGGGGAACGCGGAAAAGAATTTTTCTTCAGCGGACCTGCTGATGCCGGACGACGTGGTGGATCTCGTTGAAGACGAGACAAAAGGTAAAATCAACCGCCGCAGCCTTTATTTATTTCAAAAATTATATTATGCCGTGTTATCAATTTTTAACATCCGCCGGTGCTATAATTTCCATCAGCTCGCTTTGGTCCGGGACGGACGGGGGGGATACCGGTCCTTCGACGCGATCTATGACTTGGCGGCGTTTGAAAAGAAACTGGACCGCTTCAGCCATCTGGCGACCCGGAACAGGACCCTGGCGGCGGGGTATTTCTTCCTGCAGTTTACCATGAACATGCTATCGGGCAACGTGAAGGAAAAGGTTCAGGTCCTGCCGCTCAACATGCTCCTGCCAGGACAGAAACGGAATGTGAAAATCCCGCCCAAAATCCTGTTGGTCAGTTTCGGGACAGTCTGCGATAAATATAAATATGATGCTGATATTTCCCGATACTGCGGGCAGGGGTTTGTGTTTAACAGGGACGGCAGCCTGGCGCTGTCTGATTCCGTTTCCGATATGACCCTTTTAAAAAAGGGCGAGGCCTACGGTTGAATAAGGAAGGACGGAGGTCAGCAAGGATAAGGTTATGAAAATCGCGTTTATTAATGAGGCGGATCAACACATAGGCATCCAGTACCTCACGGCGGTGTTGAAGGCGAATGGGCATGAGGTGAGGACATTCTCCGATCCCCGATTGTTCAATGACTTATACATAACGATCCGGAGTCTCAACCGGATTTTTGATTTTCAGGACGCTATCCTTAAAGACATCGCTGAGTTTAATCCCGGGTTAATCGGTTTCTCGGTCTCCAGCCCGATTTATCAATGGGCCTGTACCCTGGCCGCCAAGATCAAAAAACGCATGGATATCCCCATTATTTTCGGAGGCGTTCACTCGACGGCCGTGCCGGAACGCGTGATTCAGAAAAATTTCATAGATATGGTTTGTGTCGGAGAAGGGGAGTTCCCTATACTGGAATTAGCCAACAGCATGGACCGCGGGCAGCCGGATTATACCATTAAGAATATATGGTTTAAAACACCGCAGGGAGAAATCATCCGGAATGAGATCCGTCCGTTGATCGCTGACCTTGACGCCCTTCCGTTTCCGGACCAAGACCTTTTTTATTCCAGCAGTTCCTATGACACCAGAAGCTACGTGACCATGATATCCCGGGGATGCCCGCACAGCTGCAGTTACTGTACCATGTCTTATCTGCACGATTTTTACCATGGAAAGGGGAAACGGATCCGGCTGCGCAGCGTACAAAGCATTATCAACGAAATTTCCGGGGTTCTCCAAAAGCACAAAAATATCAAAAGAGTTATGTTCCCGGACAACTGTTTCGGGACGGATATCGCGTGGCTGAGAGAATTCTCCCGCGAGTATTCGCACAAAATCGCCAGGGAATTTTTCTGCGTGATGCATCCTGCTTCCGTTACCCAAGAAGCCGTCGCGTGTCTCAAGGAGGCGGGGTGCCGGTCCATCTCCCTGGGCATTCAGGCCTGGGACGCGCCGTTGCGGTACACTCTGCTTAACCGCAAAGTTTCCAATGAGGTCATGGAAAACGCCCTGCGGCTTATCTTGGGGGCCAGGATTGAGCTCTTAATCGACAATCTGTTTGATTTCCCGGAATACAGCATGGAGCGCTATATTGAATCCCTGGAGATATACACGCGGTATAAACCGACGCGGAATTACTTTTATAAGCTGCATTTTTATCCGCACACCCAAATGAGCCAAATCGCCGTTCAGAATCACTGGATCACGGCCGCGGAGTACGAGGATTGCCTGGAAGGCGGGGACACCCTGGGGATTTTGCGCTACGATACGTCACACGGCGACGGCGGGCCCCGGTCGGGCCGGGAATCGAAACAGGCTCAGATTTTGTTTGTCCTGATGGACCTGATTCCCGCCCGCTGGACCAAAATCATTATTCAAAAAAAATGGTACCGGTATTTTCCGCCTTTTTTAAACCCGGCTTTATTGACGATGCTCCGGACCCTGCTGGCCAACGATTTTGAATCGCGTTATTTTAAGGACATAACCTTTTGGCGGTATCGCCATTTTATGATAAAAAAATTAAAGACATATTTTAGAAAAAAATGAAAATCGCTTTTGTAAATGATTCCTGTGAACGTCTGGGTGTCGGGTATATCGCGTCCTTGTTGCGGTCGCATGGGCATGATGTGCGGCTTTTTGTCGACCCGCAGTATTTTAACGATGAGAATATCAGCATCCGCTGTCTTCACGCCCGGTTTGATTATAAAAAGACAATCGTGCCGGCTCTAAAGGCCTTCGCCCCTGATCTGATCGGGTTTTCCGTGGTCTCGGATTTTTATCCATGGGCTTGTCAGATGGCTGAACTGATCAAGAAAGAGATGCCGGCCCCGATTATTTTCGGCGGGATCCACCCCACTTCGGTCCCCGACCGGGTCATTACGAATCCGTGCGTGGATATGGTCTGCGTGGGGGAAGGGGAATACCCCATGCTGGAGCTGGTTCAGAGCCTAACCGCCGGCACCCCCGATTATTCCATAAAAAATATCTGGTTTAAAAAGAACGGTGCGATCATTAAGAACGAACAGCGGAATTTAATCAGGGATCTCAACACGTTGCCGTTCCCGGCCAAAGACCTGTTTTATTCCGCGAGCCCGCATTTGGCTCAATGTTACTACATTATGGCTAGCCGGGGCTGCATGTATTCCTGCAGCTACTGCTGTCATTCTATTTTAAGACAGCGGTGCCTTGGTAAAGGGGCCTATTTCCGGCAACGGCGGGTGGATCATGTCTTGGAGGAGCTTAAAACCGCTCGCGAGCGGTATCAAATACGCTATGTGCGTTTTTTTGATGACAGTCTGGGTTCCAATATGACTTGGCTTAAAGAATTTTCTGAAAAATACCCTAGGGACGTCGGTCTGCCTTTCATATGTTACATGTATCCCAGCCACGTGTCCGCCGAAACGGCCCGCCTGCTGAAAACCGCGGGCTGCTGCGAGGTGGAAATCGGGGTCCAGAGTCTCAATGAAGATTTAAGCCGCAGCGTTCTGAACCGGAACATGTCCGTAGAGACGATCGCCAACGCCATCGACCTTTTAAAAAGAGAAAAAATCAGGCTTGTGGCGGACAATATCGTCGGCCTTCCCGGACAGGAAGAGGCCGATGTCGTCCGCATGGCCCAGTTTTACAATCAACGCCGGGTCAACCGGATCTATTTTTTTTGGCTGCGCTATTACCCCGGGACCCGGATTACAGAATACGCGAAAGAGCACGGAATTTTAAGGGCCGAAGAATACGAGCGCATCATGGACGGTGCGCCAAGCCGCCCGTTTTCACGGGGAGGGAACACCATGAATGCGGAATGGATGGGGCTGCAGTTTTTATTTTTTCTTATCCCGCTTTTACCGCCCCGTGTTATAAACTGGATGATAAAAAAAAGGATATACCGTTATTTCAGTAAAATTAGATCCCCGGGCATTTTCGCCGCCCTCACAAGCTTATTTTCGACCGCCTATAACGACAAACTTCTTATCAGGCGGGAAATTGCCCGTTACAGCCGCCTTTTTAAAGGTGCGCATTAACCGAGGAAAGGACAAACATGCGGGTCGCGTTTATCAGCAATGCTTATGAAAGCATGGGGTTTGAGAATCTTTCTGCCGTTTTAAAAAAGGCCGGCCATGAAGTCAGATTGTTCATGGATCCGGAACTTTTTAATGATTCCGACACGACGATTTCTCCGCTGGGGAGATTCTTTGATTTCAAGCCGCAGCTGCTCGCGGACCTGAAACCCTTTAAGCCTGATTTGGTCGCGTTTTCAGTGATCACGGATTCCTTCCTCTGGGCCGCTGACCTCGCCCGCCGGATCAAAAAGGAAATGAATGTGCCTATTATTTTTGGGGGCATTCACGCCACGTCCAGCCCTGATAGCGTTATCGCCAACGACTGTATTGATATGGTCTGTCTGGGGGAGGGAGAATATGCCATGCTTGACCTGGTGGAAAGTATGGCCCGTGGGGAAACCGACTTGTCTATCAAGAATATCTGGTTTAAAAGGGATGGGAAAATCATCAAAAATGATTTGCGCCCTTTAATTGAGGATTTGGACACACTGCCTTTGGCCGACAAGAATCTTTATTATTCGGTCAGCCCTCATTTCCGCTTCTGCTATTATACCCTGACCAACCGGGGCTGTCCTCACGCCTGCTCTTATTGTATCCATTCTTATTTTAGAAAATTGTACCGGGGGAAAGGGACGTATTGCCGCCAGCGCAGTGTCAGTCATGTCATTCAGGAGCTGGTGCAGGCCAAAAGACTCTACAACATCTCTCTGGTGCGGTTTATGGATGACTGTTTCCCCTCTGAACCTGGCTGGTTGAATGAATTTAAGGAAAAATATGCGCAGGAAGTCGGGCTGCCTTTTCTCTGTTATCTTTATCCCTGCCAGGTCACCACCGAGGTGCTGGAAACACTTCAGGCCAGCGGCTGTGTGGAGATTAACCTGGGCATTCAATCGTGGGATGAAAATGTCCGCAAAAAAGTCCTGCACAGGATGGAAGACAACAAGACTCTGGAGAAGCTGCTCGATATCTGCAGCCGGTTTAAATTCAGTTATGTCCTGGATATCATCAGCGGAATTCCGGGGGAAAATATTGATTCCCTGTTCGAATTCCTGCAAATGTGCCGGGCCAAAAGGTTCCTAAGCGTTAACTTTTACTGGTTAAAGTATTATCCGGCGGTCACCATCACAGAAGAGGCGTATAAAAACGGGGTGATTACCTGCGAACAGGTTTCGAAAACAGCCGAGGGGAAGCTGGGCCGGAACTTCGCGGTGGGCGGGGATACCGAGAACGCCGATAGCAAAAAGCTCTATCTCTTCTTCCTGGTCTGCCGGTACCTCCCCGCCAGAACCGCCCGGTGGCTTTACCAAAGAAAGGCGTACCGTTATATGCCGGGTTTTGTCCCTTTGCGGATTTTATATTTTTTCTGGAATTTCCCGGCTAATAATTATGAACTCAAATACATTCATAAAATGCAAACGTTTTATTACCGGCATTTTATCCTGACCAGGCTCAAACAGCATCTTGGGCAGGCCTGGTGTTCCCTGAAGAAATGCGCACGGTGTTTGTTCCCGAACCAGGGAGCCCAACGGCTTGTGCAAAACGAAGACCGGCCGGCCGGGGAGAAGGCAAAACCAACATTAAAATCGTAAACTGTTTCTGGCGCGTGTTAAGAGAGGGAAAGGTTTTATGCAGACCCCCAAAGGGATCACCGCTTATTTAAAATACCGGTTTTTTTGTCTGCCGTTATTATTCCTAGAAATTATACGAAACCCGTTTTATAAAAATTTCATCGATTCTTCGGATTCCCTCCGCGAATTTTTTAAACACATTTTTTTTAAATCAGCGCTCATCAATAACATCACAGACAACGCTGTCGTCCTGATAAACGGCCAGTTGCATTTGTTGGCGGGGTCCATCACGTTAATTTTATTTTACCTGGCGGTTGATGTCGTGCTCAATAATGTCGTCCGGTATCACCGGAACGCGGTGGGCCATGCCGGTAGCCCCGCCGCCGCGATTTTGCCGCATCTAATTTGGACGGCCGTATTCTGTTTTGCTATCCAATCTTACTCCCCGCTTATATCTGTTACCTTAACACTGTTGCTAGGCTTTGTCTACACGGCGGATTTTGTGTTTTTTAACAACGATTCTTTTTTTTCAACTCGTATAAAAAGATTCTCCTTTTTTATGTTCTCGCTGGCCGCTGTTTTTCTCGCAGAGGGGCTCTGCTTTCCTTTATACATGAAATTTTTATATTGTCTTCAGGGCAGGAAAATCCCGCCTGTGAAAGCCCGGATCATCCAATGGGGGCATTATTCCTTCTTTATTTTTTTTGTGTTCCTCATGGTTTCTCCGTTGAACAGCCCGTCTATCATTGAAATGCAGCTCTTGCAGAAAGGCTGTTATTTCGACCTGCAATATTATGAAAAAGGCGACGCCCTGATCGTCTTGAATGACTTTGAAGGGCAGGTGGAACAGCTATCCATGAAATACATGACCCTGCCGCGGGTGCTTTACAAATCCCGGATGTCAAGCGGGACAGAAGATTCGATGGGGGACTGGCTGGCTGTTAATAATGAAACACAGGAACTGTATTTTACAGACCGCAGTTTTCATGAATTGATGATCCTGGATTTGACGACCCATGCCATCAAGAAGACCCTGTCATCGGCGATCTTTAACGCCGGAGACAATTTTATCGCGTACCTGAATAACCACATTTACGGGATCACGGAAGAGGGGGCCTGTATTTATAAGATTGACCCGCAGAACGTTTCTCCCGTTGAAAGCATGCTGAAATTTTGCATTCAGGAAGGAGAGGGTTCCATGCTCGTCCCGCATCCCCAGCTTAATGTTTTATACGCGACAAACTGGAATGAGCCCTCGTCGAAATTTTTTATTTACAAAATTGATGCTGATACTCTGGCGGTTCTGGGCCGGTTCCCCTTAAGCTCACCGGGGATCGTGATGGTTTCCGAAGACGGGGAACGGTTGTACTGCGGCGTCAGCACCGGGCCGGTGAATATTTTCACGATCGACGCCAGGAGCCTGCGGCTGGTAGACCGCTTCCTGATTCCATACGGGTCGGAAAACGCGGCTCTGGATAAAAAGCGGGAACTGTTGTTTGCCGCCAATCATTTCACCAACATTGTTGAAGTCATTGATCTAAAGACCCAAAAGACGTTTCAGTATTTTCGCGCCGGGGAAGGGCGGTCTTACATCCGCAGGATCATTGTTGACGCCCCCAACAAACGGTTTTTTGTCACGGTCTTTAACGAAGGCATTTACGGGGGGGCCTATTAACACAAAAAATCCTATGAGGAATCCCAACCATAATATTCCACGCACGATCCTGATGCTCCTCATCCCCGGTGCCGCCACTGCGGCTGTGTTATACTTCATTTTCAGGAATCTCGATTTCACGGTTCTGGTGATATCCTTCAAAAATTCCGACCACAGATTTCTTACACTCGCTTTAGGGTTGTCCCTCACATGGAATATCGGTCTTTTCGCGCTGCTCCGGAAAATAATCTGGCAATATATGGGATATGTTATTTCTCTGAAAGAATGCCTGTTTATCCGGGCCGGGAGCCTGCCTTTTCAAGCGATCCCGTCTTTTAAGGACACCGGCTTGGCCATGGCACTGTATTTAAAAAATCGCCGCCATATGCCTTTAAGTGAGGGCGTATTATCGAATATTATCGTTAATCTTTTTAGCCTGGTGGGCTTGTTGTTTTTAATTGTCCTGGGCTGCCTGTTTTACCGGCCCGGATTCCCGGAGGGAGGAGACATCTTCCCCCATCTAACGGCCAGGCTCGCGCCACTCGTTCTGTTCGTCGGGTTCATCGCGCACGCCTTTTATTTTAACCAGGCCTTAGGGAAACGGATTCTTTTTTACGCTTGCTTCAAAAAAAAGACTCCTTTATTCAATATTTTTGAAAAAAACATTGATCTCTGGAAAAATCTTCCCAAACATAAAATTATCATTTTTTTCCTGTTGACGACAGTATATAAACTTGCGGACATTCTTCTTTTTTACACGCTGGCGCAATCTTACCAGCTGAGAGTTCCGCTGTCAGCCATTTTGCTCTATGTGCCCCTGGCCATGATGATCAGTGAATCCCCGGCCAACATAAGCGGGATCGGGGTGAGGGAAGGAGCCCTGATTGTGTTTTTTTACAATTTCGCTCCCAAAGAAATTTTAGTCTCTGTGGCCGTCTTAATTTTTATTATGAACAGGATCGTGCCGATCATGGTCGGCTTCTTTTTCATGGCCCCCTTCCTCTCCCGAACCCAGCTATCCTTTGCTAAAATACGGGAGCAAATGCGTTTCATTTCAGGCGGCGGGCCTGGAAACTCTCCGGAGGCGTTATGCTGAATACCAGTATCTCCTTGGTTGTCCCTGTTTATAACGAAGCGGAAATTATCGCCGACACGTTGGCGGCCTTTACCCGGGAACTGTCGAATGTCTGCAGAGATTTTGAAATTATCGTTGTGGATGACGGAAGCACGGATGACACCGCGGCCATATTACGCCGGATTTCAGAAAATAACACGCGTATAAAAGTTGTCTATACCCCGGTCAATGAAGGGAGCGGAGCCAGCCTCTGGAAAGGGTTCAAGAGTGCCGGCAAAGAACTGATCGTCAGTAATTTCGCAGACCGCCCTTTTGCCCTGTCGGATTTAGAGGGAGTTATCCGGGCGGCTGACCTGAACAGCGCTGATTTTATCGTCGTGGTCAGACAGGACCGGAGCGCCAACACGGGGTATAGAAAATTAACATCCCTGGTGAATTACTGGCTTATCCGGTTTCTGTTCCAGGTGAAGATATCTGATTTTCAGTTTGTCCAGATCTATAAACACCCGGTCATTCAGGGCATTCCTATCCGTTCCCGGGAGACATTTGTCCCTCCGGAACTGATGATCAGGCTTCTCCATAAGGGCTGCCGGTATCAGGAAGTCATGCGGCCGTTTCATAAAAGGCCGGGAGGGCAGCCGAAATGCGGGCGGCCGGGTAAAATCCTGAAAAGTGTGCGGGAAATTTTTTGTTTTTGGATATATTGGGTTATCCTTAAAAAGCGAGATTGAAATGCGGATCAGTATCATGCAGCCCGGGTATATTCCCTGGCTGGGTTTTTTTGAACTTATGGCGCGGTGTGACGTGTTCGTCATCCTGGATGACGTGAGTTATACAAAACGTGATTGGCGCAGCCGCAACCGGATCCGCACAAAACAGGGATGGATATGGCTTACCGTTCCTGTCCTGTCCAAAAACCGAAGCGGACAACTTATCCTGGAGACAAAAATCAACAATGATAAAAACTGGCGTGCCGCGCATCTGAAGTGCCTTGAAATTCATTATTCCCAATCGGCGTATTTCAAAAAATATATTCATTCCTTTAAAGACCTTTACAGCCGGGACTGGGAACTTTTGATTGACCTGGACATGGCCATTATTTCCTTTCTCGCGGAAGCCCTGGACATCGGGACTCGGGTGATCCGATCTTCCCAGTTGGAAATCCTTGGCCTGCACGGAAACCAGCGTATCCTTGCTATTTGTGAGAAACTGCAGTCCCGGGAACTCTATGACAGCCAAGGGGCGAAACCTTTTATCGATCTGGCTCTTTTTCAGGAAAAAGGAATTCGTGTTGAATTTCAGGAATTCCGGCATCCCACATACCGCCAGGTTTATGCTCCTTTTTTGCCCTTTATGTCAGCGGTGGATTTGCTGTTTAATGAAGGGCCGCACGGTAAAGAAATTATTTTAGGCAACTGACCTGCTAAAAAACACAGGAGGGCAACGGGGCCCCGCCCCCTGGCGAAAATTATGAAGCCCCCTGGGTATGGTTCTATTAACAATTCGCTTTTCGGAATTGATCTGACACTTTAATATATGTAAGGACATCCCCGCAGTTGAACACTTTGTTACCCGCTGGCATTCATTTACGGGCACGCCTTTGGAGGGGATAAGAATATGAAAAAAAGACCCTGGTTAACTTTAACAGTTTTTTCTGTCCTGACTTTTCTTTTCACATCCCCGGTATTTACTCATATTTCTTACTGGGGGCATATGGACTGGGACCAATTCACGTTCTGGCATGCGGTGCCCCGGGAGATTATTCTAAGGCACGGGCAGTTCCCTTTATGGAATCCTTATGCCAATGGGGGAAATGTTTTGCTGGCACATCCGCAGTCGGCTTTTTTGTCCCCATTTTTTATTTTTGTGCTTCTGGGGGGGCCGATTCTAGGACTCAAGCTGGAAATCTTCGCGCATTTATGGCTGGGCCTGCTCGGCATGCATAGCCTTTCCCGTCATTTGGGCTTAAATTGGCGGGCCGCTTATTTAAGCGCGTGCGTTTATATGCTGAGTTCCGTGTTTTTCTTGCACCTGGGAGAAGGGCAGATGGAATGGGTGGCCCTTGCTTTTGTCCCCTGGATTTTTATGTTTTATTTAAAAAGTATTCCTCCGGCCCGTCTGCGGAACCCAGAGCCCTGTGTCCCGAATCATTTTTCTCTGGCCGGGGCTGTTCTCACCCTGGGATTGATTCTTGTCACCGGAGTTTATGTAGTGAATTTATTCCTCTTGTTTTTGTTCGTCTACGCCGGGTTAACGGCTGTCCAGATGAGGCAGGGGCGCCCTTTATGGACTCTGGGGATTGTGTTTGCCGGCGCCTGTCTTATCGGTGCTGTCAAATTTCTGCCCATGCTGGAATTTGTGCACCAGGTTCCCCGGTTAGTGGATCAACAAAGCGGAGTTAGCCCGGAGACCTTATGGACAATGCTGTTCGGCCGGAACCAGGCCTTCCTTGACTCACGGCTCTGGGAAACAACCTTTCTGCCCGACGGAACCTATCGTTACGGCTGGCATGAATACGGAGCTTATATCGGATTTTTACCGATTCTTTTATTCATGATGGGAGGGATCCGAGAATATAAAACCCGCTGGCCTTTACTGGGCTCGGCTGCCGTTTGCCTCCTTTTGGTGATGGGGCATTCTTCGCCCGTCAATCTTTGGGGAATGTTACATCACGTCCCGATTTATAGATCCTTGACCGTCCCGTCCCGGTTTATATTTTGCGTTATATTCCCGGTCGCTCTTTTTTCCGGGTTCGGCCTTGCCCATGTCGAAAACGGCCTGCGCAAGTATGGCCGCGTGGTGTCGTGTCTGATCCTAGTGTTCGTGACCCTGGATTTATGGCAGGTGAATGGGGTGCTGCTCAAAAACGTTTTCCGCATTCCGCCGCAACACGTGGCCCGGGAAACAGTCTTCAGGCAACGCTACGCCGCCGTTAATTTCTATAAGGAAAAATCCCTGAGCCGGAGTTCTCAGTACCCGATTTTTTTAAGCAACAGTGGTGTTTTAGAGGCCTATGAATGCGCTGCGGTCAAAAGGGGAGACGTGAGAATCGCATCCGATCCCGGGTACCGGGGGGAAGCGTATCTGAAAAGTGGGAACGGCAGGATCCTGGATGTCCATTTTTCACCCAACGCCATCGGAGTAAGCGTCGATATGGACGGGAATGACACCCTTATCGTTAATCAGAACTATTATTCCGGCTGGCGCGTCAGAGCCAACGGAAACGATCTGCGGCCCGCTGTTTATAACGGCCTTACGGCTGCGCGCCTTGGTGCTGGACGGCAGGATGTGGTTTTTTATTATTTACCGGGCAGTTTTATCCTGGGATTGTGCTTGAGCTTGAGTTTTGCCGTTACGCTGATTCTCTGGTTGGCGCGCGGGCTTAAAGCGCCGGCAAGTTCCTGATCACCAGGAATCTCCCAACGGCTTTTTCGGATCGGACACGCATCGAAATGGTTCAAAAGTGGAGGAACGGACCAAACGGTATTTCCCGGAAGAAGCCGTGCGGATATAATCAACGGCCTGAAAGCGGATATCGGCTCCGGGGCCTAAGACATGCTTCAGTTTGTCCCGAAGCCCGTCTAAATCGGTTTCTTGGGGAAGGGCATCCGGAACGAATTTAAAATCAAATTGGTCCGGCGCGCGCTGAATCAGTTGAAACAGCTTAATGCCAGGATGGGACAAAGACAGCTCGAGAATTTCATGGGAAGGGATGGCGTGCCCGTCCGCCGTCATGATTAAATCCTGAAGGCGCCCGGCCACCCGCATGAGGCATGATGTCCGGCGGCAGGGGCAAGGGTCATCCGCAAAGGACCCGACGTCGCCGTGCTCGTAACGGATAAAAGGCATGCCGTAAGAATTTAAGGCGGTCATAATAATATTAGCGAGTTCCCCGGGCCGGGCCGGATCGCCGTTGGCACGGATAAATTCCATATAACAGTGGTCTTCCAGAACATGCATCTGCCCGTTGCTCATCGGGCAGGAGCTGGCGACCCGTCCCAATTCACATCCGCCGTAATTTTGAAAAACCGGAGCGCGAAACTGTTCGCTGATGAATTGCCGCATGCCCGGGAAAGACAACCCGGCGGTTAAGTCCAGTCCTTTAAGAGGCGGGATGGATATCCGGTCTTTCTGAATCCGATGGGCCAGCCAATATAAATAAAGAGGGTATCCGGAAATAAAGTCCGGCTTAAATTCCTGAACGACACGGATGTAATCCCATAAGTCCTTATCGGAAAAATCAGGATTTAACGGCGGGGGGAAGCGGCGGTTGTTCAGCAGTCTGTTGGTGATGTGCCGTTCCACAAAAATATAATAAGCCTGCCTTGCGTGCTTATGACGGGACAAGACCATCTTAAGGTATTTGAGAAGAGGAATATCCGGGCTTTCTCCGGTCGGGAGGCAGGGCTGGCATTCATTCGGTGTGATCCGGACGACCGTGTCCCCCAGATCACACCCCATCAAGTGCCAGCTTCTGAGCTTGGAGGCGTACTTGTGATTAATATCGTCATGGTCGTGGACCAAAATCAGGGATGCGCCGGTGGTCCCGGATGTGTTAGAATAACGCATCCTCTCTAAGGGATAATTATCCGCGACCGTGTTCCGGGGAAAATTTTCCCGGAGATCTTTTTTCGTTATTACCGGCAGTTTCCTGAAATCGGCTTCACATTTTATATGTTCAGGTTTGATGCCGGCCTGATCGTACTTCTTCCTGTAAAAAGGCACGTGGTGATACGCATGGTTCACGAGGCTTAAGACGCGTTGCCATTGCCGGGCTCTTCGGGTTTCAATGGGCTCAAAGTCAGCCCGGATATAATCGTTGTAATAGCGCCACCCTTTATTGGAGCTCATCCGCAGGGAGAGGGGCATGACGATTTTTTTTAGAAAGTATTTACGCATCACAGCCCAGGACTGTTTTTAGGATCGTTTTGGGATAATATTTCAGATAAAAATAAAAACGCTTATCCTGATTTTTCATGGCAAGAACGAGCATGCCCGCCATGATCAGGATGTTAGGGACGAAGCGGAAAAATTTCCACCGTTCCTTATTCCGCAGGAAAGAATTCATGGCCGGGGAAAACAAGGGCAGTATTTTAAAATATTTCTGAAAACAGGTGTTAGGGATTTTCATGTCCGGGCTGCCGGCCACAGCGGAAAAAAAATCCGACTGGTAACGGTCGTTGTTTTTAATATCGGCGGGGGCCCATTCAAATATTTTCGCCTGACGGTAAAAAACCAGGTTGTGGCATTTGATCCTGTTGAGACTGCGCAAGTTAGCATAAATTTCCGCCGCCGTCACATGGTCGCCCAGGCTTTCTCCGGGGATGCCGAATAAATGGTCGGCATCGTAAGCGAGATGGTACCGGTCACAGAGGGCAAAAGCTTTCGCAATCACCGCATTGTGTTCCTCCCGGTCCAGGACGCGCTGTTTGAGGGATTCATTCAATGTCTGCACCCCGAACTCCACACAATAGCAGCGGCTTTCTTTGAGCATCCCGGCCATTTCTTCGTCAAAACTTCCGGCCTTGGCGAAACATTTATAGGGCAGGCCAATCTGCTTGCGGTATTGCGCCAGGAATTGCCGAAGCCAATCCTTGTTTAAAGCAAAAATGGAATCTTTAAAAATGACTTCTCTCATGCGGTAACGTTTTTGCGCTTCTTGCAGTTCCGCTATCACGTGTTCAGGGAGCCGCCTCCGGCAATAATGCGCGCCCAGGGTACCTTTTAACACCGTTTCAAGGCAATAAGAACAATGGGCGGGGCAGCCCTTGCTGGTAAACACCATGTAACTGTCATGAAAGTTCACGTGACGTTCAAATAAACTTTTATCCGGCAGCGGCAGCTTATTGACATCAACCACTCCGGGAATCCGGAAAACCGCCGGACTCCCTGTATCATAACGCTCACGCAGGAAAACGTCGAATGTGAGTTCCGGTTCACCGATAAGGGTGAAATCAACCCTGCGGGGTGGAGGGAGATCGATAACGGATAAATAAACTATTTTGACTCCGGGCAGAGATGTTTTGATGCCCCCCACGAAGTCCTCGATCCCAGACTTGTTCAAATGAATAGCATCATAAAAGACAATCAGGTCAAGGTTCAGGGGCATTATTTTCTTCAGGAACTTTTGCGGGCGGGAAAAAATTTTATGAAAGAGGGGAGAAGAAATAATGTTATCAGAAAGGCCGAAACTATCCTGGTCGTAAATCAGAGCTGTTTCATGCCCGTAACCCCTGGCAATCGCCGAAAGGGTCTCCGTGACAAGGGCATCCTGCAAAAAGTAACGGCCTTTGTAAAAAAATGCGATTTTCATCTTTGACTCAATCGTCTTTTTTAAGCCGGATGGGTCCTGGGGGACCAGCCATGAGCATGAGCACCCGGTGAAAAGACAATGTTTATAATACTAGAAACCAGAAACCTAAACCAGTAAAAACTTAAAACGATGACCGGGGTTGTCCTGTCCATCAAGGCAGGGAAGTTATCAGGTCGTGGTTTATATTTCTCTTTTTATAAATAGGATTATTAATATTCAAATAACAATTAAATGATTGGAAAGAATTCCTGCTATAATAAAAGACCGTAGATAAAAATTGTTTTTAACATTCCTTTAATCGGGCTGTGATGAATTACCATTTTTCAGAAAAAATAAGGTTTGTTTTCGGCCTTCTGGTATGCCTTCTTTTAATTTTTGCCGACCGAATCATGACGGTTAAAGACCGCCCTGAAGTACTCGCCCCCCGTGTGGAAACGCCATTTATAAATAGTTCTGATATAGATATCCCTGACGCCGCCCTTTTGGAATATCAAAGTTATATCCAAACAACCGGACACCATGATTTAAAACAACTCAAGGCCTTGCTTTATAACCGGCTTAGGCATAAAGATATTCGTGTGCGGATGAATGTCGTGGAAGCCTTGGGGGAACTGGATGACCCTGATATCCTGGACCGGCTTTGGGAAATTTACCTTCATGATGACGAGGCGTTTATAAGAAATTCGGCCATAGCCGGGATGCTTAACCGCGGAACCCCGGAGGTCTTAACGCTTCTTACGCAAACCATATCCGACACCGACCCTGAGGTCCGCAGGCAATCTATAGAAGGGTGTCTGGCCTTTGCCGATGCGGCTTTCCAAGGCCTCATAGAAACGCGGTTCGCTCAGGAAACTGACGCCCTGAATCGGATCGCGCTGGCAGCGCTTCTGTATAAGATCGGCGACAAGGAAAAACTGGCCTACCTCACGGACGCCCTGCTTTATGAGCCATCCCCGGAGTTCCGCATCTACACGGCCCATATGTTGCAGGATTCCGGCCTAAAAATCAATCCGGACGTCATAAAAAAAATTTTCGTTCAGGAGACACATCCGGAAGTCAAAATATGGCTGGCCGCTCTTTTGGCCGAGCAAGGAGACACATCCGGATTAGATGACTTAAAACATATCGTGTCCGGGGACGCTGATCCTTTTTTAAAATCTTCCGCCGCTCAGGCTTTGAACGCTTTAGGCGAACAGGCCTATGTTTATCCTTATTTATTGGACCTTTTAAAAACCGGCGATGAGGCCATCCGGGAACGGGCTCTTGAAGATTTAGTGGATTTTAAAGGTTATCCATTATTACCGGTTTTAAGCCGGGTCCTCAAGGATGACCCCAGCATAACGGTCAGGGAAATCGCCGCCTGGGTGATGGGCGAGAGGAAAGACATCGAGGCGCTTCCCTGTTTGGAGCAAGGGCTCAATGATAAAAGCGCTTTTGTGCGGACCGGCGTTATGGCCGCGCTTTATAAGATTGTTTCCGCTCAGGAGCTGCAACAAGGAAAAAAATAAAACCGGCGTCCGTAAAAATTTTTAAAAAGACTTTGCACTCTCCCTGATAAGCGCCCACTGCCCGGGATGGAGATTTCAAGGATTCCATCGGGTTATGATACAATGAACATGAGGATGTTTAAAAATTGGGCCATAAAATATTGATGTGATATGACAGGGATATCTGATACTACCAGAAAGCAGGGGGCATGAAATTATCTCTGATTTTCAATCCCTTCTCCTATAAGGCGCACGAAGAAAATCTCAAGATCGTCCAGAAATATTTCGGTCTGTTCCCCCCCCTAAGTCTGGCCTGGGTGGCCGCTATCGCGGAACAGTCCGGACATCAGGTCCAGTTAATCGACGCCCGGACTTTAAAACTCTCCCAGGAAGAGACCTTCCAACAGGTCCAGGCTTTTAAGCCGGACATTATGGGCTTTATGATGACGACCTACATGTTTCAGGACACCTTGTCCTGGATCAAATTTTTAAAAGCCCGTATCTCCGTCCCGGTCGTGGTGGGAGGATATAACCTCCGGGTATACCCCCGGGAGTCTTTGTCGCACCCGGAAATAGATTTTGGCGTAGTCGAACATGCCTATTACACCATTCCGCGGCTGCTGGAAGAACTGGAAAGCGGCCGGCATGATTTCGCGACCGTGCCCGGCCTGGTTTATAAAAAAAACGGATTAGTTCTTGTCACCCCGCACCCGCAAAAGATCAACTTTAACGATTTCCCCAACCCGGCGAGGCACCTTTTACCGAATCATCTTTACGCCGAATTTCCGACCGAACGGAGGAACTTTACAGTGATGGTGACGTCCCTGGGATGCCCTTACGGCTGCGCCTTTTGTGAAGCGGGGCGCACGCCTTATAATCCCCGTTCTCCGGAAAAAGTCGTGGCGGAAATGGAGGAATGTTATTTGCATTACGGGATCAGGGAAATTGACATTTTTGATTATGAATTCACGGGAATCCGTGACCGGGTTATGAAAATCTGCCAGCTGATTAAGGAAAAAAATTGGGACATGATCTGGGCCTGCCGGTCCCGCATTGACACCGTTGACGTGGAATTGCTCTCTGAAATGAAACAGGCCGGCTGCCGGAGGATATATTTCGGGCTGGAATCAGGCCGTCAGGACATCCTGGACAGAGTCCAGAAAGGATATTCCCTGAAACAAGTCCAGGACATGATTGCCGCCTGCTCCTCTCTGGGAATCCGGACCCTGGGGTTCTTTCTGGTCGGCGCGCCGGGCGACACGAGGGAAACGGTCAAAGAAACGGTCGCGTTCGCCAAAAAACTCAACTTGGATTATGTGCAGTTTTCCAAATGCCTGGCCAAACCTTTAACCCCGCTCTGGAAAGACATGGTCGCCCAGGAGCAGAAAGACTACTGGCGCGACTGGGTTCTGGGAACGGAAACAGACCGGGAGTTGCCCCGCCCCTGGACCGAATTGACAAACCAGGAGGTTGATCAGCTGGCCCGATGGGCCTATATTTCGTATTACGCGCGGCCTTCCTTTTTATGGAAGCATTTGTTGAAAATCGGCTCCTTCCTGGAACTGAAACGCAAGGTGCTTGCGCTTATCGATATGTTATGGAAACAGGAGCCCTATTCGCGGCCGGAAAAGGATTTTAAGGCTTTTAATGAGAATCCGGCAGCCCGGGTCCGGAACTATCAAACGGCCCCAAAACACACAGCCCCGCCAAGGTGACGATATGATTTTTAAACCGATCCCCCGGCAAAAATCCTGCAACACTTTTCGCGACCTTGGGCGTGTTTTCTGCCTCCGTGCGACAAAACGTTTCTGGCGGGGGGACGAAACACGAGAATTCGAAACTCTCTTCGCCGAAAAGTATGGCATGAAACACGCCCTAGCCACCGGATCCTGCCGCTCTGCATTCGCGCTTCTTCTTGACGCACTGGAGATCAAGAGCGGGGATGAAGTCATTTTACCGGCTTATAACATGCCGGCTTTCCCGAAAATATTAATATGCAAGGGGATCAAACCGGTTTTTGTCGATATGAATGAAAATACCCTGAATATGGATGACCGCCTGATTGAACCCAAAATCAGCTCGAAAACCAAAGCCATTGTCGCGGTTCATCTTTTCGGGAACGCCTGCCCTATGGACGGAATCCTGGCCCTGGCCCACAAACACAACCTATATGTCATAGAGGATTGCGCCAACGCGTGGGGAACGTGTTTCCGATCCCGGTATGTCGGCACTTTTGGAGACGCGGCCTGTTTCAGCCTTGGCGCCACAAAAGACATCCCCACTTTCGGCGGCGGGATGATTTTGACAAACAACCAAACCCTTTTTGACAAACTGGTTTGTCTTTATGAACAACAAACGCGTTACCCTTCTTGGGGGGAGGTCCTGATAGACCTCGCCAGGAACACGATCATGTTGCTGATGGGCTTTGGCCCTTTCTACAGCCTGTTGGTTTTTCCTGTCCAGTTTCTCTGTTCCCGGGCCGGGTTTGACCTGATGGATTATCTCATCGAGGAAAAAGACCGTCCGCTGACGGCCGTCCCGCAAAAAAAATACGCTAATTTTCAAGCTGTCGTTGGCCTGCATCAATTCAAATCCAGGGAACAAAACCAGCAGCAGAGGATCTGGAACGCCCGGATTCTCAACGCCCGGCTGCACGATATCCCGGAGGTCCTTATCCCGAAAACAGCGCCGGAGGGAGAACACACGTACTGGAATTACCCGCTTCTCGTTCCCCGGCGCGGGCTTTTAGTAAAAAAGTTGCTCCAACACGGGATCAGCACAAAAACCCTGGACACGTATAACTGCAATCAATTAAAAATTTTTAGTGATTTCAGGCAAAACTGCCCCCGAGCAGACCGGATCGCGAATGCCATCCTGGTTCTGCCGGTATACCATCATTTGCACGAAACCGAAATGAATTTCATCGCGGAAACCATAAAAAAAGAATGCCAGTGTCTCGTTTAAATTAAAAAGATGGACTTGTTCACGCCCCCATTTCAAACAACCCGTAAGTGCAGGATTATGTTATTGCGCCTCGTCCCGGATGTATACCGCCGGTCCAATCATCCGATCGGACACCGCCCGCCGTATACCCTGAAATATATTGAAGCCTGCTTAAAACGGGAGGACCGGTTTTCAGTCACGCTTCTTGATCAGCATATTTCTGATTTGAGCCTGACCTTGGCCGGGATTGGAAGTATTCAGCGCCGGATAAAACCTGATGTTATCGTATTGGACGTGTCCTCCCTGAACGAATCCGTCACAGAAACTTTTTTACGCGGCATGGGCGCTGCACAAAACGCGCAGACCATGCTGATCGCCGTGGGCCACGCGCCCAGTGCCGGCACGGAAATTTTCCGCGAAAAACATCCGCAATTTCATATTACACTGGCCGGGGAAGCGGAGCAGGAGGTGGTGGGCCTCATTCAAAAATTTGCCGCGGGAGTGCCCTTAAAGGATTTACGACCCATTTATGAAAACCCGCCTTTGTCCCGGCAAACATGGCTTGTCCGGGATCTGGATGCCCTGCCGTTTCCAGAATACGACCGGGCCGAACTGCACGGATACCATTTTGTTTATCCTCTTCCGGTGGCCAAACGCATTGTTTGGGGGCATATTTTAAGCAGCCGCGGGTGTCCCCACCGGTGTGTTTTTTGTTCTCAACTCATGCGGGAAAGCTACGGGACGGAAATACGACGACGTTCAGCCCCCAACGTAGTGGATGAAATCGAGCATCTTTTAAAATTAGGCGCCAATGTTATCAGCTTTGACGATGACAATTTCACCCATTCCCCCGCGCATGTCCGCTCCATTTGCGGAGAAATTCTTCGCCGGCACCTAAAAATCCGTTGGATCGCTCACGCGCGGGTCGATGAAGTGGACGGCCCGCTTTTGACTTTAATGCGGGACAGCGGCTGCCTTTTGATACGTTATGGGGTCGAAACCGTCAGCAAGCCCATTCTCGAGTGCCTCGAAAAGACCCCGGATCCCGAGACCTGGCCGGAAAAAACCCGGGAAGCGGTAGCCATGGCTAAAGCGCTCGGCATAGGCGTGGTGTGCCTGTTCATGATCGGGTGTCCCGGAGAAACCCGACAGGAACTGGAAAACGACATCCTGTTCGCGCAAAACCTTCAGCCCGACGTTATTCAGGTCGCTTATTTCACCCCGTTCCCGGGGTCCCGTTATTACGCGACCTTCCGGGGGCAATTCCCCGACTCTCCTGTTTCGGAATTGTACCATTACAATATCCCTCGGATTAACTTAAGCCGTATGACGTCCCAGGAATTTTCCGCCGCCCAAATGCTTTTTTATAAAATGTTTTTTTTCCGCCCGGGATTTATTGGGGGACATTTCCGGAAATATTTTTTATTTTACATTAAAAATTTTTCTATTTTTTGTAAACTTTTAAAAATAAAACGCCATTTGTTCAAAAAAGACGAGGCATGATTCGTTTCTCATGTCATTTCTGTAGTAAAAATTAATCATGATGAAATCAGTTTATTTGCTTTATATTAAAGATAGTAAAGAGGGTTCCAGGGATTATTCAGGACTCATGCAGACCGGATTGCTCAAAACGGTTCCTAAACTCGGGTTACAATATTTGCATGCGATTTTACAGCAAAATAATTTTTCTGTTATATTGTGGGATCAAGAAATCGAAAATTTCACAATCGAATCATTATCTGCAGAATTCAAAAAAAATCCTCCACTTTTTATCGGCCTTTATTCTTCTGAAAAAATAAGGAATGCTGTAATTTATTTTATCCGGAAAATACGGCTTTTAAACCCTGATTTGAATATTGTTGTTGGTGGACCAGACTATTTCAGTTATGAATCCTATTTACAAGCTGGTTGTTCGTTTGTCTGTTGCGGTGAAGGAGAGAAGACGATCCTTGATATCGCCAGATATGCCCAAGGAGAATGTCAACGAGAGTCTTTAAAAGGAGTTTATTATAGAGATGGCGAAAAAATTTTCCAGACGAGCCCACAGCCCCTGATCGAAAATTTAGATATGCTTCCGTTTCCGATAAGGCAACATTGGGATCAATACGCGGATTTCCATTATTTAGGCATGAGAAAGCCTTACGTCCACATGATGACATCCCGCGGATGCGGACACGCCTGTAGTTATTGTTCTACCCCTTATGTTTGGGGGAAGATAGTGCGCCGAAGAAGCCTGGATAATATTTTTGCTGAAATCGCTTATTTAGTTGAACAATGCCAAGTAAAATACATTAGTTTTAAAGATGACCGTTTTTTCCCGGATTTAGAATGGTTAAGGGCGTTTTGCCGGGAACTCATACGACGTAAGTATCCGTTGCGTTTCAACTGCAGTGCCTGTCCGGCGGATTTTAAAGATAATGGGGAAGAAAAACTTGATCTTCTTAAAACCGCCGGCTGTGATGCGTTAATTTTTGGATTGCAATCAACGGATAAAATGATTTTAAAAAGCATCCACCGGAACCCGAAGGACGTTGATTCTTTAAGCCCGGTGATCCGGTATGCCAACACGATCCAACTGTTCACCATCGTTGAATTTATTTTTGGATTACCGGGAGACACAAGGGAATCCTTGGAATCAGCAATCCGGTATGCGCTTGAAACAAAACCTTATTTTGTCCAATTTAACCAATTAATGATTTTTAAAGGGTCGGAACTATACTCCCAGACAAAAAAAGGATTAGCGACCTGTCTCCTGAATCAAAAACAAATCAGAAAAATGATATTACAAGGATACCTTCGTTTTTACCTGAATCCTGAAATTCTTTATAAAAATTTTAGATATATCATTAAAAACAATCCCCGATGGTTTATGGAAGCCAGACATGTCTATAAATATCCTTTCCTGGGGGCTTATTACTATTTTCTGGAAAAAAGGGGGGAGAATATCCTTTGATAAAAATACGTTTTTCCAAGACATCGAGGTTGATTTTTTCTTCCTTATTGACGATTTTTATATTTATTTTTCTGTTTTGGCATATCGATAGTTCGGCCGTTTTCAGAACGATAAAAAACTGCGACCGATTCTTGATTATCCAGGCGTTATTTTTGTCTTTGTGGTCCAATATTTTTGTTAACGCATTGCGTTGTCGCGAAATTTTATCGGCTTTTGATGTGTCATTATCCCTTTTTGAAACTATTCTTTTAAAGGGGGGTGGATCGCTTTTTAAAACTTTCCTGCCTGCCCGAAGCGGTGAATTTGTCATGACGGCTGTTTATTTAAAAAATATAAAAAATTTTCCTTGTCAGTATTCTTTTTTAATAATTATTTTTGAATATTTTCTTAATTTTACAGCTTTAGCTTTTTTGAGCCTCACCGGGATACTGTTTTCATCCATTCACATCAGTCCTGGGGCGATTCTTTCGTATCCCGCAGGGTATGTGCTTTCATTTCAAAGAGATATTTTAAAAAAATGGACACAGGAAATAAAAATGGCTTCACCTGTTTTTCAGGCCTTATCCTTGCGCGGTTCGATAATCCTTTACACGTTTTTGTATATGGGAGTTGAGTTGGTGACTTTTCATCTTATCGCCAGATCGTTGAATATGGCGATCCCTTTTAAAACAATATTATTGCTCATCCCCGCGGCCTTTTTGCTGAGCAGTCTGCCGTTAACACTCGGGGGCCTGGGGCAAAGAGAGTGCGCTATTGTTTTTTTATTTTCTCCATACGCTCCTGCTGAACAACTTTTATCCGCGGGAATTCTTTATTCTTTCATTGAAAATTTATGTCCATTGCTGATTAACGCTTTCTTAACAGGCCTGTCTATAAATAAATTATGGAAAGGGGGGGGCTGATGAAATGGCAAGATGCTTTTATCATGGCTGGCCATGTTTTAAATGCGAGAATTTTTCATGTCCGTCACCCCCTTGCGATTCACTGGGCCCTAACGTATCGGTGTAATCAAAAATGTGCTTATTGCGGGATCCCGGACACCCCCATATCGGAATTGCCTGCCCGACAAGTTTGTGACATGATTGATAGTTTTGCCCGGCTGGGAACCCGATGGATTGCCTTTTCCGGCGGGGAACCCCTGTTGCGTCAGGATCTTCCCCTCATTGTTCAACACGCAAAAAGCCGGAAAATTTATGTGACGGTGAGTACAAATGGCGCGTTACTGCCTGAAAGAATTCATGACCTCGTTCATGCCGATAGGATTAAATTAAGTTTAGACGGGCCCGAAGAAATTCACGATCAAACCCGAGGAAAAGGATCTTATAAAAAAGTTATAAAAGCTATACACCTGTGCCTGGCAAATAATATTCGCGTTGCGGTTGATTGCGTTCTTTCCCGATACAACCTGGCTGTCGCTGATGACGTCATCGCTATTTGTCAGAAAAATAAAATAAAGGTGTCGTTTCAGCCGGCAACAGCATGGGACGTTCATTTTGAAACGCCAGCCAGCTTTTTGCCCCCCGTAGACAAATATAGAGCGACTATAAAACATCTTATTTCAATAAAAAAAAGAGGGGGGGCAATCCGTAATTCTGTCGCTGGATTACAACATTTGCTGTCCTGGCCTTCCCCCAAAGACATCCCCTGCTATATGTGTCTGCTGAGTTTTAATGTGGAGCCCAGCGGGATTATCAGCCCATGCATTAACAAACCTTATATCCCTACTCTTGAAGAAGCGGCCGGGCAATGGGGACATACAAGCCAAGAAATTATAAATAAGATGCGTCTCCCTTTATCGTACGGGGAGTGCTGGGGGGCCGCCATTGTTGAATGGAGTTTAATAACTTCCTTGAATGGGAATGCCATACTCAATTACTTAAGGAACGGCTATTAAAAAAACGACCTGTTTTTAAACACACGCGTATGCTAAAAAAATACCCTAAACGAAATATTTGGATATCAAAAACGGAATTTTTCAAACTCCTGGCCTTTTTAATCCGGCCGGGAATCAAGGGCGGGGCTTTTGTTCAAGAATTTGAAAATCGTTTTAAAAAATATGTGGGAACCCAGGATGCCATCGCCGTATCCTCCGGTCGTTTTGCCTTATATTTGATTCTTAAAAGCCTAGGGTTAAAAAAGGGGGACGCCATTTTACTAAGCGCCTACAATTTTATAGGCGTCCCGCAGTCCCTTTTACAGGATGGCTACGAACCCGTTTTCGTTGATGCCGATCCCAAGACTTACCAGATGGATTTTCGGGCAATATCTTCCAAGATCACTCAACGGACCAAGGCCATAATTGCGACACATCTTTTTGGACAACTTTGTGACATTTCTCAAGCCGCTCATTTTGCCCGGAAGCACAACCTTTTCCTGATTGAAGATGCTGCTCAGGCGCTGGGCAGCCGCTATAATAATATCCCCGCCGGGACAATTTCCGATATCGGGTTCTTTAGCTTTACAGGGAGCAAATTGCTTAATACGTCTTATGGCGGGATGATCGTGACGAATGATCAATCCCTCGGCGCCAGAATCCGTGACGAATTGTCACATTATCCTGTCCAGCCCATCGGATTTACTTTTTTATCCCGGTTAAAAACATATTTATATGCTCTTGTCACGCAAAGAGCCGTTTATGGCGTTTTTGTGCATCCCTTGAGCCGGTTATTAAATTTGTGCGGTCTTGATGTACTAGAAGTTTATAAAAAAATTGGCCGATCCGTGTTTCCCCAAGGCAAAAGGAAATTTAACGATATGCAGGCGTTGATAGGTTTAATGCAAATGACGCGAATTGAAAGGAATGTGGAGAGCCGTAAAACCGCCGCTCGTCGTTTAATTGCCCGTTTGGATCCGGCGATTTCGATACAGCACAATCCGCCTGGTTCTGACCCGTGCTATTTTATGATTCCCTTGAAAACGAAAAATAAAGATCTTGTTTACCGGCACTTGCTGGCTCGGGGCATTGATACGAATTTACAATACGCCTCGGACTGTTCGGGGCTAACGGGGAGCCAGAACCTTATCGCTGAAAATTCCGCCCGCAGTATCCTGACTCTTAATTTGCCTTTGGATTTGAAAGAAGAAGAAATATTGTATGTCGCCCATTCCATAAATAGTGTTAAAAATTTGTTAACATAAATCTACTGGCATGAAAAAAATATTCCCCAATAATAAAATTGAAATAATTCTTTGCGGCGCTATTCTTGTTTTTTCTTTTTACTTGCGGTGGCAGGGAGCGGTCAATGTGCCGATAGCCCCTGATGAGCCTATAAAATTTGAATTTGCTCAACACATCAATTTTAACCCGGGGCAATTCAATCTTCCTCTCGGTGACACCAAGACACATAACGG
>ENA-UPTA01000971-UPTA01000971.1-activated-sludge-metagenome-genome-assembly--contig:-NODE-971-length-32713-cov-51.674261_pt1 | contig 32713 bp, 37 predicted proteins | sample MGYA00238184_ERZ773361 | MGnify/ENA primary metagenome ERZ773361 (study PRJEB29100, sample SAMN05720205) | activated sludge metagenome | isolation source: anaerobic digester from wastewater... | reverse complement strand
CTTGATGTTTCTTGTGTTGTTCTGGTATTCCTGATGTATCCTTGATGTTTCTTGTTTTGTTCTGGCTTTCAAGGTTTTATTCTAGTTCTCCTGGTATAACTCTGATTCTCACGATACTCTTCTTGATATCCTCGTGCTGTTCCATGCCGGTAAAGACCCTCCAAAGGACCTCCAGGGAACCGGTTGTCCGATCCCATGTGATCTGCCTTTCCCTGGCCGCTATTCGTGGGGAAAACTGATTTACCCCGTTGTCTACGGCACAGGGAATCTTCTCCCTGGGCTCAATTTCATTGTTGATCCGGTTGGCACCACAGCACTTATCAGTCGTGTTCTTTTACCGTGGAGTCCCATAAGGTTAAACCAACACCATTTTTTATCCAGTGCCCGATTCTGTACTACCTGGGATCGCACAAGGGATCCCATACCATGGATGGTGACCCCCCGTTTTGGAACGCCCGAACCCTTCCCCTGCAACAACCGGAGAGGTGCCGGCCATCTGCCGTACTCCTGCACCTCCGCTTTCGAGCACCGATAAAGGGATCGTCCTCTTCATTGCCGCTCTTGCCGGGTTCCTGACCCCCTTTGACGGTTCGGCCGTCAATATCGCGCTGCCCGTGATGGCGGCCGAGTTCCACCTCGACGCTATCATGCTCTCCTGGATCACGACCGCGTACCTGCTCACCTCTGCCGTGTTCCTGGTGCCATTTGGCAGGATTGCCGATATCTACGGGAGAAAACGGATCTTTTTGTATGGGATCGCCATCTTTACGGCGGCTTCACTCCTCATGACGATGGTCTCCTACCCCGAGATGCTGATCGCGATCAGGCTCATCCAGGGATTTGGCGGGGCCATGATCTTCGGGACCGCCCTTGCCATCCTCTCCTCCGTATTCCCCCCTGGGGAACGGGGCAGGGCTCTTGGGATATACATCATGGCGGTCTACCTCGGGCTCACCATGGGCCCGTTTCTTGGCGGCATCCTGACCGGGTACCTCGGGTGGCGGAGCATCTTTCTGGTCAATGTCCCGCTCGGGATACTCGCCTGCATCCTGATCCTCTGGAGACTTCGGGGAGAATGGGCGGAATGTCAGGGCGAGCGGTTCGATCTGAAGGGATCGGTCCTCTATGCCTGCAGCCTTGTTGCGGTGATGCTCGGGCTCTCGACCGTCCCTGACCTGGACGGTGTGCTGATCCTTTCTGTCGGAATCGTGATCGGGGTGATCTTTGTCCTCTATGAACTACGGGTGCCGCTCCCGGTACTTGATCTCAGTCTGTTCACGAAAAACAGGGTCTTTGCCTTCTCGAACCTTGCTGCCCTGATCAGCTATTGTGCCACCTATGCGGTGACCTTTCTCCTGAGCCTTTACCTCCAGCTCACGAGGGGATTTTCCCCTGAGCAGGCGGGGGGGATCCTGATCGTGCTCCCTGCAGTGCAGGCACTCCTCTCACCGGTTGCCGGGCGACTCTCCGACCGGATCGACTCCCAGGTACTCGCCTCGATCGGGATTGCACTGACCGCCGTAGGAATGTTCCCGCTGGTCTTCATCTCGGAAGCAACCCCGGTCTGGTACCTGGTCGCCTGCCTGGTCGTCCTTGGGGCCGGGTTTGGGATCTTCTCGTCACCGAACATCAACGCGATCATGAGCTCGGTCGAGAGGAGGTATCTGGGGGTGGCGTCCGGGATGAACGGGACGGTGCGACTCGTCGGGCAGATGCTCTCGATGGGGATCGTGATGATGCTCTTTTCCCTGTTCATCGGGCCGGTCATGATCACCCCTGAGTATTTCCCGGAGTTCCTCCGGAGCCTGCATTACGCGTTTCTTATCTTCTCCCTGCTCTCCCTGGTGGGGGTCGTGGCATCCCTGATGCGGGGGAAGGGGCTGCCGGGTGGTCGGGCAGGTTCTGACGGGAAGTGAATATGGGGGGATCACTTCCCCTCTGCCCGCATGGCATGGTAATCCCTATCATTGGGATGCTCAGCGTGGGATCCAAGGGGATTTCAACCCGGGTATTTCCCCTGGGTAATGAGAGGGATTCACTCCGGCGAGTGGGGTGAAATTTCGTCAGAGGCAAAGGATATCCCTGAAGATCACCTCATGTACAGAGAGGATATCACAGCTCGCGGAGAGAGGAATGTTCCCGGGTGCTTCCATCCGGAAGATACCGGAGCGGAAGAATGGATGAGGTGATCTGAAGTGACTGACGATACCACGAATGCGGGTCCTGGTGGCGGTGGACCGGGCAGAAAGAAGCTCCCGCGTTTGTTCAGGAAGGTGCCCTGTACCCGGATCACCGATGAGCAGGTCGAGGAGATCCTCCACGAGGTCATCGAGGAGACTCCCTATGCCCTCTTCGTGAACGGGCGACACATGATGACGGCGATGATGACCCCGGCAGACCTGGAGGACTTCGTCACCGGTTTCCTCTTCACCGAACAGGTGATCAAGGATCCCGAAGAGATAGAGTCGATCAGGGTAGAAAAGAACCGGATCAGCGTGATCACCACGAACCTGTTCCGCGTGGTCGGACCAAAGAAGACGATCCTATCGGGGTGTGGCGGGAGCACCTCTTACATCGACTCAGAAAAGCTCCCGAACATCCGGTCCGATTTTTCCGTTGGGTCAGGGTGTATCGCAGACCTGATCAAGCAGACCCTCACTTCTGAACTCCACCAGCTGACCGGGGGTATCCATGTCGTCGCCCTGGCCGGTGCGGAAGGGATCATCACGGTCTCCGAGGATATCGGGAGGCATAACGCCCTTGACCGGGTCATCGGGTATGGATTGCGAAACGGGATTGATTTTTCCCGGACCTTCATCATCGTCTCCGGCCGGGTCTCGTCAGAGATGGCACGAAAATGCCTCATTGCAAACATCCCGATCATCGCCTCTCGGGGTGCAACCACCACCCTCGCACTGGAGGTTGCCGTGAAGAACGGGCTGACCATCGTTGGATTTGTGCGGGGATCGAAGATGAATGTCTATACCCACACGAAACGGATCAAAATAACCGGGCGGCAGGGCTCGTAAAGCTCCACCTGATTCAGGATATGGTACAAGAGGGTTCGGGATCATTCGATCCCGAGTGATTCCAGGATCCTGCACGCCTGGCATATCTCGCTGTTGCAGAGCGCCCCGCACCGGGTGCAGCGGGTGAGCTCTCCGGCAATGGATCGGGGAGTAACCCGTTCCCTGACCCTCTCCTGCCACTTCATCAGCCTCTGACGTGTCCCGGGGTGCCGGAACTCAAGGTCGCCGAGCATCGTCCGGATCTCGGACCGGAGGGCTGTACCGGCGTATGGGCATTCGGGGAGTTCGGTAAAATACCCCTGGACAAACAGGAAGGTGACAACCTCTTTTTCGGGGATCGCTGCAAGCGGCTTGATCCTCGGCAGGAAACAGGCCGGTTCTCCGGACGAGCTGTCCTGTATCAGCCGGACCAGGTCGCCCCGGAGGAGATTCATCAGGACCGACTGGGCCTCGTCATCGAGGTTATGCCCGGTGGCGATCGTTGTCCCTCCAACCCGCCGGGCTCCTTCTGCGAGGGCTTTTCGCCGAAGGACGCCACAGACCGTGCAGGCCCGCTCAGCACGCCCCTTCTTCTGCAGGAGGGTGTCAAGATCCGCTCCGAAGAGATCATGGAATGAGATGATATGGTGCCTGACACCCAGGTGCCTCGTGAGGCGGACCGCCGAGTCTACCGTCTCGTCGCGGTATCCTGCGATGCCTTCGTCGATGGTAAGAGCCGTGAGCGAGACATCCGGCAATTCCGGGAGGATTGTTGCAAGGACGAGGAGGAGTGCGGTACTATCCTTCCCGCCGCTGAGCGCGACGGCGATATGGTCCCCCGGGGAGATGAGGGAGTGATCCCTGATATACTCCCTGACACGCCCCTCGATGGAGGAGATCAGGTGACCGGCACAGAGCCGTTCCCTGCGGTCTCTTCCAAGGATGACCGCAGGTTCCTCGCAGAAAGAACACCGATCAGCGGCACCAGTCCTTTCCCCAGAGGTAGTCAGGATCTATCCCCCATGGGCAATCCGGATGATACGGACCTGATCGTCTCCGGAGGCCGTGACATCTTCGGGTACCAGTTTTCCGTTCTTCAGGACGATGACACTTGCAGGGAGGATGCAAAGGTCCGCGAGGATGGCCGCGATAGCCACGGGATCACCCGGCAGTGTGACGTGTGTTTTGTCCGGGAGGATAACCTGCATGCTCTGCTCTTCTGTTTTGCTCCCTGATATCATATATCCCATGGAGCAGGTCTGCATCCGTCACCTCTCCCCTTCAGCACCGGGTAGAACCGCGGTTTGTTTGCCAACGATACCATCACCTGTAGCTGCCGGAATGAGATTCCTTTTAAGAAGCGCCTTCGCATAGTGTAATAAAATGAAACGGCCGGTATACTGGATAGTCATTACCCTCCTCCTCTGCGTGCTCCTTGGGTGTGCCTCAGCAGAAGGGGGACATGGCGGGGCATCAGCGCCTGGTCCCCAGGAGTATTCCAGCGGCCAATCAGCGGAAAGCCCGGCACCCGGACCCGATAGCCCGGTGCAGGAAGCGGAATCTTTCGGAGTGTCCGGCACCGGAACAACATACCCTGATGATCCGGGAGATCTCACCGGGACCAGCATGGCTGATCCGGGGTTGGAAGAGGCAGGCAGCTCGACCATCGCAATGGGTGCAGATTCGACCGGTATTGCACCTGGGCAGCAGGGAGATTTTTCAGCAGGACCTGGTGATGCTCCCAGTGCCCTGACCGGAGGCGGACCTGGCGATGCGGGTAGCGGATCGGACGATCATGGCTTCTTCTCTTCTTCGGAGGATCACGGGCCCTTCTCTTATTCCGGGGATTCCCCCGGGGAGGGATACCAGGCGGGTTCCGAAGGGGCATCCCCCCCCGGTCCCGGCTTAATGGGTGGAGAGGATCCCGTACTCCCTGATACCGGTGACCTGGAGGAGACCTCGTCTCCTGGAAGAGGGAATGGCGGCCTCATTCAGAACAGAGCTTCCGGCCCCCAGCCAGAGACCGGTATCCTCGAGGGGCATGGAGGAGAGAACGGACCAACACTCCCCCCAAACGGCCTGGCGAGGTCTGGTCCGGGTGACGGAGGCAGCATGGTTCCCGGGCAGCTGCATGGATCGCTTGGTATTCTTGCTGCCTCTGCGGGAGGTGCGGGAGTGGCATGGGCAGGACCCGAAGGTCACGGGGGGCATTCAGCATCAGGGCCCACCCCAGGGGCCCATGGAACGCACCGGCAGCAGCAGGGGATCCCAGTCCAGTACCCCTGCGGCCCTGCCCAGGCCACCCCGGTTATCCCCGACCAGGGGTCGAAGGCGACCGATACCAGGGAGGATACAAACCAAAGAGCCCGATCGAAACGGGCACGGGGATACTTCCCGGAAGAGGGTCCCGTTCAATCCCCTGACAGCGCCCCTCCCTCCTCCCCCCTACCGCTCTTTCCCTTCACCCTGCTGCTCTTCGGAGGATATCGAAGGATCTCGAAGAAGAACGTGCTCGAGCACGACACTCGTCAGAGTGTCTTTTCAGCGATCTCCGCGTACCCGGGCATTGATGTGCCCCTGCTGGCAGGAACTACCGGGATCAATGAAAACACGCTCCGGTACCATCTCGTAAAACTGGTCGAGAGCGGGAGGATCACCTACCTGGTCAAACCCGGAGTGATCCGGTACTTCCTCAACCAGGGATCGTATTTACCCGCCGAGCAGGTCCTGATTCATTACCTCTGGAGCGAGACGCCGCGGAACATCCTTCTTCTGCTCCGCTCCAACCCGGGACTGAGCCGACAACAGATCTCCGATACATTGGGAATATCCGGTCCCTCAGTGACCCGTCACATGGAGCACCTGATCGATGACGGGATCATCGAGAACCGGTTTTTCGGGAGATCGAACCATTATTATCTGACGGAGGGGACTACGGCGATCTTCGAACCGATGCTCTCCCGTATTCGTGCTGCAACAGAAGATGGCGAATCCCCCCCTGTGCTTTCCCCACCGGGAGAAGGACCCTTGATCGAGCCTCCTCCCGTGTCTTAATTCTGGCAGCCCTTCCCTGGAAGCAGTGGGGGTGCTGGCAGGTATGCTCTCTTGTGTAGCTTCCCCTTTGAGAAAAGGTTTGATAGCCCCTGCCGATTGACTGATGGAGACGGGTCATGGGGAATATGGTTGTCCCGGACCCGGCTAACCAGGAGAAGACAGATATGATAAAGAAGATAGTGCTCTGTGTGGTCCTGGTCATGGTCCTTGTACCGGCGTTTGCTATGGCAGCCGGGCCGCAGGGCCAGGGATCAGGAACTGCCCAGGGCAATTGCCAGCAGTTCCAGCAGCAGACTGCTACCCAGGAGCAGGTCGCAAACCAGGTGGAGAATGTATACCAGGAACAGGTCGCACATCAGGAGCAGACCTCCAGCCAGCTACAGAATAACGGGGAGGAACAGATGCTCCAGAACCGCATCTGCACCCAGGAATGCGAAATGTCTCAGGTGATGAAGCAAAACCAGAGCCAGGTGCGGAAAGGATCTGCACTTGGTCAGGGGACCGGTGCAGGAGTGGGTGACCAGCTGCAGAACCAGACCCGGAACATGTTTGGGGAGATGATCCAGAACCGGACCAGGCTCCAGGATGGATCCTGCGGGAATTGCCCCACCCTGAGTACAGGACTTTCTGCATCTGCTGATCAGCTGCAGGACCAGGCCCGGGATATGACCTGGGACAGGACCCGGGGCCGGCTCCATCTCCAGGATGGATCCTGCGGGAACTGCCTGAATAGTTGAAGATCGGTCCGGATGCATCAATCGGTGCATTCCCGGATTGTCTCATTTTTTTATAGCGTGAAGATCGCTTCCTGGGTTCTCTTGTTGACGTACCCTCGGTTTTCACTCCCTTCGTTGCTTGACATACCTCCATTCTCACCAGCATGTCAGGGGTCCCGGGAAAATAATGATACAGGTTGGGATCTTCTCAATTGCTGGCCTCCTCAGAGAGCATTCCAGCCTCCCTCACAGGTCAGGGAGCCGTATTGGAACGGGGTAAGGGTGCTCGTGTGATGTAAAAAATACCATGATTCCTTTGAGGGCTACAAGCATAACAGATGAACATGCCGGAGGCATATTCATATAAAAAAGCAGGGTGAGTGGTTCAGTAGCTCGCCAGGTTCGATTGAAAAGCATTCAGATGGTTCATGGATCCCTGCAGAAGGTTGTTGTACACGGTCCTGATATCATTCTTCTCTGTCGTGGCAAGAGCCTTGTTCAGGTCGGCAATATCGGTCTCCTCGACAATGACTCCCGCCTTGAGTGCCTCGACCGGAGAGGCACTTCCCTGAGCGATCAGGTCATCGTAGAGGTCCTGGAGAGCAGGATCCGTGAACGCTCCCTGTGCCTTGCCTGCCGCCGGATCCGGTATACCATACCGGTCGAGAAGGGTTTTCACCGAGTCCATATGCACCTGCTCGCTCTGGGCAATGTTCGTGAATAGTGGAAGGTTCCACCTGGCCCCAAGCGAGAGATAGACATCCCGGGCAAGTTTCTCCTCTTCCCGCATGTAGGTCATCCAGTATTTCTCATCGTCGGTCAGAGGGGTAGCCTGCCCGGTTCCGGCCACCACCGTCGAACCCCCAAACAACCAGCTAAACAATCCCCTGTCAGCCTGTTCCTGCTGTCCAAGGGTGAGGAGCCGGTTCTGTTCCTGCGAGAGGGTCTGCACCTGTTCTTCCAGCTTCACCCGGACCTGCGGATCGCAGTCTGAGCAGGTGGCAAGCAGCTGCTCCATCGCCTGGATTCGCTGCTGGTTCTGGTCGGCAGACTGGATCAGCAGCCCGGCCGCGTCCCTGTCGCCGCCAATGAGCATCCGCATGAACGAACTCCGGGTGCTCATCTGCTGCTCTGCCTGGTAGGCAGCGGCAAGCGACTGGTTTATCTCTCCGGCCAGACGGGAAAGTTCAGGCCCGGCACCCCCGGTCACGCTGCCGGCAATGGCGAATGTGGAGAGGGCAAGATCTACGTGCGCCTGGTCCCGGTCCTGGTCACGGGAGAGGTTCTGCTCCAGCTGGCTGACCTGCTGGAGGAACGTATCCCGGTCTTTCTGGCGGATGGTATCCGGACTGGTGGTTTCTCCGGTCGTATCGACCCCGGTCCTGCCCTGCGTCTGGTCCTGATCCTGCCGAATGATCTGGATCCCGGGCTGGTCAACCGTCTCCTGCTGGTTTCGTTCCTGTTCTTCCTGGAGTGTTTGTGCCTGGGGACCTGCCTGGCCGGTGGAGGACGTTGCACCGGTACCGGCATTCCCCGATGCATCACTGCCAGCGTTGTCGTTTCCACCAGATTCCGCTGCACCTGCTCCGTCTGCTCCACCCGCTCCTCCCGAACCAGCTCCTTCTGCTCCACCTGATCCTCCGTTCCCACCGGCAGCCATGACCGGGATGCTCAGTGCGGCAAGAATGAGGAGGACCACTACAACTACGGATACGTTCCGAATCATTTTCCATCACATTCTCATTGCTAGCAACTCCCTTATGAGGATGGGAAGAGAAAAATATGATCCCTCCTTTCAAAAAATAACTCTTCACAGTCACGGTTTTCATAGGCTCAGGCTGGACGTACTGCTGCACTATCATCCAGGCGACGGTTCTCACTTGTTCCTCCCCTCATCCCTTCGGTGAAATATTTCCACAGAAGCCCATTCCAGCATCGATTGTCTTGAGGATGAATCCGGCATTTCTGAGGAATCAGCATTCCTCGTCCTCCGAAGATCCTGCCGGGGCCCTCCCGCCGTGGCTATTTCGATCATCCTTGGACGATCAATTCCAGCGAGCTGGCGGAGAAGATGGGGATGCACAAGACCCCGCTACTGGAACATATTCCTGAGCAGAGAAGCGGTTGATCGGGCATTTCCTTGCCTATCTGGCATGAGTGGTCTGGTTCCCTACTCCCGTCATCTCAGGGAGACCGTGGAACAGAGGAATATTTATCTGATTATTCTGAAAAATAATAATATGTTGAAGATCAAGGATGATCAGGAATGAACGTATGGTGAAACAGAAGCTTCCCAAGACCACGGCGCCGTCCGCTGAATCCTCCCCTGATTGCGGACCCTGTACCTGCTGTACCGTTGAAGCAGTCCTGAGTGTTGACGAGCGGGGTCAGATGGTGCTCCCCAAGGAAGTGCGGCAGAAGGCCGGGATTGTCACGGGTGACAAACTGGCACTGATCAGCTGGGAACGAAACGGCGAGGTCTGCTGCCTCGCATTGCTGAAAGCCGGGAATCTTTCGGGGATGGTCCAGGGAATCCTCAATCCCCTCGTGCAGGATCTGAAAAAGGAGTGAAAACAGAGTGAACCGGTCTTCTTCTGATACTGCCTCATGCTCCTGTTGTTCCGGAGTTCAGCAGCAGGACGCTCTCCCCTGCAAGGGTGAGACGTCCCCGAACCAAATCCCGGCTCTCATGACCACGACAAGCACTCTCACGTTCGCTGACAGGCGTGACCATCTCCTCGCCCGGTGGGGTGTGAACCGGATGGGTCACGTGGTCAAGCCCGGGCTCTACCGGCTCGGCACTCCAACACCAGACTCACCAGTCTTCGTCTCAGCAAACTATACCCTCAGCTTCGATTCACTCCGTTCAGCCCTCTCCGGGATCGATGCCTATCTTCTTGTCCTGGATACCCGGGGGATCAATGTCTGGTGTGCGGCAGGGAAGGGGACGTTTGGCACCGATGAGCTCGTCAAAAGGATCACAAATACCGGGCTTGCGTCAGTCGTCCGGCACCGGACCGTTATCGTACCGCAGCTGGGAGCTCCGGGTATCTCCGCCCACCAGGTCAGAGAGCGGTCAGGATTCCGGGTGGAGTATGGACCGGTCCGTGCCCGGGACCTCCCGGAGTACCTGAAGACGAGGAAGGCGACTCCTGCAATGCGCCGGGTGGAGTTCCCCTTCAAAGAGAGGATTGTTCTCTCTCCCGTAGAACTGGTGCATGCAGCATTCCCAACCATCGTTGCCGCTCTACTCCTGTATTTCCTCGCTGGTCCGGTCGCCTCCCTTGCTGTGGTCATGGCAGTTCTGGCGGGAACCGTCCTGTTCCCGGCCCTGCTCCCGTTCCTCCCGACAAAAGACTTCAGCACGAAGGGACTGATCCTCGGGATACTGGTTGCTCTGCCCTTTGCAGCATACGGGTGGACCCAATTCTCCCTGCCCTCTTGGGCTCGTCTGCTGGCCGGGATTATTCCATTGTTCCTCATCCCTCCGGTCGTGTCGTACCTGGCCCTCAACTTTACGGGCTGCACACCCCATACATCGCGCTCCGGGGTCAAAGCAGAGATATTCACCTATATCAGGGTGATGGTTGCCATGGCGGGATGCGGGATCGTCCTTGCCGTCCTCTTCGGAGCTCTCTGGTTCCTCGGGGTGGTCTGATGTTCGACTCGTATCGCGAGAATACCCTCGTGTATTACCCGGAGCGGTGTATCAACTGCCGGCGGTGCAGCCAGGTCTGCCCCCACGGGGTCTTTGCTGAAGGCGAAGAGACGGCAGTGCTGGTCCACAAGACACGGTGCATGGAATGCGGAGCCTGTGCCCTCAACTGCCCGGTCCAGGCGATTGAAGTGCAGAGCGGCGTCGGGTGTGCCTGGGCGATGATCAGTGCAGCCATCAGGGGAAGAGACATGGATGACTGTACCTGTGGTGGAGACACAGGATCCTGTTGTGCTGAGAATGCGGAGACGTCCTCCTGTTGTTCTGAGAATCATGAGGCCTCTTCCTGTTGTTCGGGGAATACCGACAAGTCCACCTGCTGTACTGAGAGTGCTGAGGCCTCTTCCTGTTGTTCCGGGAATACCGACAGCTCCTGCTGCAGTGGTGATGGTGCCAAGGGATCCTCAGGCTGTTCCGGAACTGGTGATACCGCATCATGCTGCGGAAAAAAGTGAAACCCTCATAGGAAGTGATCTTCTCTCCACGACCTGGGAGTCCTTGCATCATGCATCTTTCTGAAACCTTCTCCCTGGTGAAGAAGATGCCCCTCATGTGGCTCTCTCGACCGGCATGAGAACAGAAGGTTGATGGGGATCGGTATTTTTCGGTGCCTGCATCCCTTTCAGAGGTTTTTTACCGGGTACGACCAAGTGATGTCCATGAAGGTTCTCGTCATCATGGGCAGTCCCCGGAGGGGGAATACGTATCGTGCCACCGAACGGATCCGCGAGATCATCCAGGAGAAGGTCCCGGTTGAATGGGAATTGGTGATGCTCAAAGAGGCACATCTCGAGGACTGCCGCGGATGCTATCAGTGTTTTGAACGGGGTGAGGTGTATTGTACGCTCAAGGACGAAGCCTCCCTCCTCGAGCAGAAGATGAAGGAGGCGGATGGGGTGATTTTTGCAACCCCGGTCTACGGGTTCCAGGTCTCCTACCTGATGAAGCTGTTCATCGACCGGCATGGCTATATCTTTCACCGTCCCCGGTTCTTCCGGCAAAAAGCCTTACTCCTCACTACGGCTGGTGCGGTGGGAAGTAAGGATGTACTGAAGTATCTCAGTCTCGTGGCCAGTATCTGGGGATTTGATGTTTCGGCTAAGGTGGGGATACGATCCCATGCAACGTTTGGTCCTCTCCCCCCGTATGTTCTCCGGGAGAACGAAGATAAATTACAGAAAGCAGCTGATGCCTTCCTTGCCGCTCTCATCAGAGGAACCCGTTCCCGACCGAGCCTGTTTGATGTACTCGCATTTCATGTCGGGCGGGCTCCGAGTGATGAACTGGGTGAACTGGCCCCTGCCGATCACCAGTACTGGATGGAGCAGGGGTGGCTTGAGAAGGGGAGGCGCTATTATGTCGATGTCCCGGTCAATCCCCTGTACCATGCCCTGGGGGTGCTTGCAGAGTGGTTCATGCGTCATCAGATTCGCAGGGATCTCGAGGCGGTGAGCCGAATTTCGACCTGATCCATGCTGCCTGTGTCCATAAAAACAAGGTTCCTGCTGCCCTGAATGACACTCGCTTCCTCCCGCTTCAATCTCGTCTGAGTTGAGCTACTTCATTCATGCTCTCCACCCGGCAGGTCACTTTTCAAAAATTGACAAGCACCATCCCGTTTTTCACCAGTCTTCCCTGATGGTTTCTGTTTCACCAGTGACCGGAGAGGTGATGCCACGCAACCTCCTCCGCTGTGGGGCACTTCCTGGCGGAACTACCCAGCGAAATGATAATCCCACTCCTCACTTGTCTTTTCCCAGTGTCGTTTTTGCCACGGTGATAGTGGGGGTGAGAAAGAACACGATCGATACGATGATGTACCCGAATACGGCAACGACCGGGAGTAAGAACCCGAAGATCAGCGTCCCGATGATGACATAGACCCCTTTCTGCTGCCTCCGCTGCAGGGCATCCAGTTCAGGGATCGCCGATTCGGTGATGAGCATGCCAGGAGATTTAATCGCGGATTTCATGATAGCATTCATCGTCACCGATGCTGCCAGCAGGTCCAGGCCATAGAGGGTCACCGGAGCGCTCAGCATCGATCTTGTCAGTGCGTTCACTGACATCCACCATGAGAACAGATCAGAGCCTATGAACTCCGGGAGTCCAGGTGGATGTGAGAGATAGAACGCCATGAGCTTTGTCGTGAAGGGGATGAGCGAGACAAAGAAGAGCATCAGGAGCGAGAGCCGGTACGAATGGGGGGTCTCCTGTTTCATCAGGGCGGTAATCGAAGAATGGGTAATCCAGAGGCTGCCGACAAAGGAGAAACTGATGATGTAGGCAAGGAATGCTGGCCACTGATCAAGAAGAGCCGGCATGATCCCTTCCACCACTTCAGGAATGGCGAGATCGAGCACGAGAAGGGTGATGACGATCGCAAATACTCCGTCGGCGAACGCATCCAGCCGGCCTTTCGGCAGGAACTCCATCGATTCATCTTTCTTTCTATTGTTCTATTTATATCATTGCCCTTTCATCCGGGTGATTCACTGGTGCTCCTGCTGCTCAGTTATTATCTCCACGAGTGCCTCAATTCCTTATGAGGGAAGGTCTGGTAACGGCAATTACCCCCGCTATCTCAAATCGAACGCGAAGTCGATTTGTCCAGGTACACCTTTCACACAACAAGAACGGTGATCCTCCTCATCTCTCAACGATCTGTTTGACCTTGCCCAGGCTCTTTTGTATCTCCTTTCGCATCGCGTTCACAATGAACGGTGACAGTATTCTCATGCACCCGCGAAATTTCATGTCATAGGTGATGGTAAACTTCGTCCCAGCCGGGATGGGGGTGTAACTGTTATGCTGTTCGATGAAGACCGGCCCTGAATCGATCTTCTTTACAAACTTCCGGTCCGGCTCGTACTCGGTCGCGGTAGCGGTCCAGGGCATGGATCGACCCATCAGCCGGGTGACACCCTTAAACGTCGTCCCGACCCCGACCGGTCCGTTCGAGGTCTGTTCGGCTTCCGGTATCGCGGTATGCCAGCTGCTCCATCGTGTGGCATCGGTCGTGAGGGCAAAGACCTTCCCGGCCGGTGCCTTGATCTCGATACTCTCCTCAATGACTGTCATAAGGATGCCCTCCACGTCACGTTGTACTGATTGGGAGAAGAGGTGACAATGCCAGTGGCCTTCAAGCGAAAAAAGGGGTGAAGGGGAACTCACTGGTATCCATAATCCCCTTGCATGAGTGACGGATTATTCCATCACCTGATCCTGCATAAGAGGGGATGTTCTATTTTAACCTATCGGGAAGAGTGTTTGGAGCGGTCACGAGCCGCTCCCGGGGCCCGGGATTCCCGGAATATCGGGATTCAGACTACCCCGCCCCGATCTCGTTACCGCTCCGATGCTACCACGATCCGCCATTCGGTCCCGTGGAGCCCCACCGTTCCCCATACCGCATCCTTCACGACAGCAGGACCACCTTTTGTGGGGGTGAAGGTGTACGTGCCATTCCCGGCAGGCTCTGCCACGATCTTCTCCACGAACGCCACCAGTTCAGGATAATCGGCAAAAGCCGGGTCGGTGAGCATGTCCCGCCCGACCAGACCAGCGGGATCCCGGTCATAGATCAGGTGGCTGCTCATATCGATTGCCCATGCGGTGTAATTGGTGCCCTCCAGGGCTTTATCCGCCTGATCCGCTATCAGTTCCTGCGGATTGAAAAGGACGGTGGCAAGGCCGAGGAACGTTCCGGAACTATCATTCACGGGTCTCCGGAGGGAGACGGCGTCGAATCCTTCCGCTGCCGGAAAGACAGGGGTCATCAGGGGACGGCGTTCTTCCAGTGCCTGCTGGTTGTGGCTCTCGTTTCCGACAGAGGTCCCGACCGCAGCCCAGTACTGCTCGGGCATGACGGCCGCGATCCGTCCATCCGCGGAGATGGAGACGGCATCAATCGCATACGGGGTGGTAGCAGCGACCAATGCCAGGGTTGCGTTTGCCCCCGGCCCGGTGATCCCTGTTGTACCCATCGCGGTGGCTGCCGTAGCAAGGATGCCGTCCATTTCCTGCAGCGTCTCATTCACTCCTATGGTGAGCCGGGCGAGTGCTGCAGACGTGCTGGTTGCTGCAAGGGGAGTTCCACACGTCGGTTCCAGCCCGGTGGTCCTGGTATCGGGAGCTGAAGTGCAGCCCGCCGCAAGGACGATGACAATGACGAGGAGAGAGACATATTTCAGGGAGTTCATACACCACATTCTGGCAGGGGGATATTAAACTGATGGTGGTTGATCAACCTCCCTGACAGGAGCCACCGGCCATTGGACAATCCTACGAGATTACGGCAAGATACCTGCTTATGGGAAGGAGGAACCGTGCTCTCTGCCCAATAAAAAGGAGTGATCTCGCAGTTTCAGCCCTTCGTGCCATTCACCGGTTTCATCCAGAAACAGGTGACAGGTAGGGCACCTCCATGCGATCGGGACCGAATGCTGCTTCCGGTTCTCATCCAGGATCCTGATGTACGCCCGGTACATCTGCTGTGACCTCTTCTGCTTCCCGCCGGTGGTGGTCCTGGAGTGGTGGGGACATTGTGGACTCGTGCATACGATGCTTCACCTTGCCGATGCAACCGATGAATGTTCGGGCAGAAGGGTTTCACCAGGGGATTCACCGGGTTTCCCACTGAAGCAATAAAGGATGCTTTTTGCTCAAAAAAGGGTGCACCTGGAATCCCACAAGAGTTGTGAATAACGGCAGGATTCCACATCATCCTCCAAAAAAAGGCGTTTTTCAGAAATTCCGACCCATACTGCCTTCTGCCAATCATTCCTTGGTGTACGACAGGGTTTCATGATACCGGGGTATCCCCAGAAGGGGTTACCTTAAAATAGGGGTGCACTGATGAGATATGCATCCAGAATGGCTGGGGATACCAGTGAGAAGGTAGTACCTGATGTTTACGCTTCCTCTGACAAAGGTAGAGGTCTCGATCCTGAAGGACGTGCTCGATGAGTATCTCTCCGATCTCCGGATGGAGGTTGCCGATACCGACAAGCAGGACTTCTGTAACCCTCCCAAGAAGGAAGAGGAGACGATCAAGGAGATCCTGGGGAACCTTTCCCGGATGCAGCCTTGGAGTAGGGAGGGAGTCTCTGGATGATAGGTCTGCATGGACGGCAACAAAGGAGGGAAGGGAATTGATCAGGGAGGGTGTCATATTTGCGTTCGGGTATTTTACGGTAAAAGCAGGGAGAGAAGAACAGTTTCTGGAAAACTGGCAACAATTTGCCCAGTGGACGCTGAACCATGCGAAAGGCGCACGGTGGATGTATATCGTGCGTGATAATGATGATCCACAGCTGTTTGTCGCGTACGGACCCTGGGAATCCCTTGAGAGCATTGCCGAATGGCGGCAGTCTTCGAAGTTTAAGGCTGCCGTTGCCGAACTTGCGGCACTCTGTGACCAGATCGATGAGGGGACTATGACCGAAGTGAATCATGTGAAGCGATAGCGGTCCGAATGCGGGCAGGGCACGATCAACAGGAACAGGACAGAAAATACCCGTGAGAGTGGAGGAGAGACTGGTGTGTTGGGATCTCCGGAAACATATTATAATCTGAAATCGATAAAACAATGGCGGTATTCTATCCTCCATATGCCACCTTGATCAGGAGTGCCGCTAGTGGTGGGATCACCATAAGGTAAAATGTAGGTACTTCTCAAAAACCCCCAATCCCCACCACTTTTGACAGGATGTGGTTGTATCTCCAATCGCTCATGATTCATAACGTCATTTTCCGGGATTCTCCTCCCCTCATCCGGGAAAGGGCGATCACGAAGAATCGCGATAATTCAGGGTTTGCCCGATCCGGATCTTATGGTACCGACACTTTATCCAGTTCCGGGAAGATGGGCATCTGATCGACCTCTTCTCCAACCCGACCTATCAAGCCCATTCCGATGCTCATTTGAAGAACTGTTCGAGGGGGGGACTTGTCCTCCCGCTCGGTCCGAGCCTCAGCCGGGCGCATTCTCCGGGCGACGGTCCTGATCAGGGGGTGATGCATGGTGAGAGGTTGGCGTTGAGATTCAGTGAATGGTGCAAAATGGGGAGAATGAACCGTGTTCCTCTGGCACTGAACAATAACCAACAGTACCCTGGGTGTCTTGAGGGACAGCAGCATCCAGGATGAAAATGGCAGAGGCCTGTTCACAGGAACGGTCAGTACCCGCCGTTCGGTCGATCGCGACAGGGAGAAATGTCGGGGTATTCTGATCGGAAAAAAAGGTTGAAAAGAACCTGGAATTACTACATCTTTATTGCGAGAAGGACATCCTCTTCCTTGATGGTCTTTCTTCCTGCATGCATTGCGAGCCTGTTTGCCTCACGGGTCAGGGTTGCAATGTATTCTTCTGCGCCCTTTACCAGAGCAATAGCACCGTCGTGACCGACACGCTCTGCTCCATTCTTCTTTGCAATTCTGATAACTGCTGCGATAGGTAAATCTGCCACCTTGCTTACCTCACGAAAAAGGAGGATTTGGTTGTATATATAAGTAACCTCCCATTTTCACACCCATGGAAGAGGAGTGGGCATGGGGGAGAGGTTTTCGTATTCATCATGTATACCGTCCCGTGCACCAAAGCGATGCTTCCTTTTCCTTTCTGGTTTTATCAGGATCCGAATCGGTTGCCTGTCCCGGCCTACTCCTTGTCCTCTAATCCGATGAAATCCGACCAGGCAAGAGAACCGGGAATGGCCGGCTCCAAAGGGATCAGCACTGTCAGGGTGCCGGGACTACGAAGTACATGGCATACCCGCTGCCGGTATTCCGTGTCACGTGGCCTCTGCCCGTGGTATCTTCCAGGAGGACGAGGTCTCCTGGTGCGAAGTGTCTCACCTCGCCATCGGTCGTCTCCATCTCAACGGTTCCCGACATCAGGGCGAGGAACTGCCGTGTGGGGGCCGGGTGCCAGTCGCCGATCCACCCTGGCTCGAAGGTATAGAACCGGTATTTCGTTGCAGGATGATCACCTGAAACGTAAAACGGGGCGGCAGGAGGGGCTGCCTTGACACTGCTCTGCTCGATACTATCGGTCGCAAAGTGAGAGTTTCCCTGGGCATCTGCATAGATCCGGTGATACCTGATCGGACTGATCCTGGACGAAGAGGAGGGGGTCATGGCACGTATCTCCAGGGGATGCAGGGTGGAGCCCTGCTTCCCGATGAGAAGAGAAACAGAACGGTGAATGATAAATGTTACGGCACGAGTGTGCGGAAATATCCTGGTACAGGGCTCATCAAGCCTTGCAGGGAGGGATGGATCAGTGCGGTTGACAAATTCGTCACCTTGCCGGGTAAAACCAGGAGGGCGTTGTGTCGGATTCGCCTCATCGTCATCGACAACGATGCGATTGTAATATCCGGGGAGCAGATGGTTCCGGATCGGGTATCATCATGGAACCGGTGAACAACCGGGTGCTCAATGAACGATTGTCGTCCGAGTATTACGGTATTGATGCCCCCTGTCCTGAACAGAGAGGATTCCTGGAATGATGTTGTAAAAAGGGAAAGGGGTATGGTTTGGACATGTCGGGAGGGAGGATGGAATATCAGGACAGGATATCCCATTCAATGGTAGTGCAAAGACGGCCGGGGAAGATCCCCGGCCAAGGAAGGTTCACCTGCGACCCTGGTTGTCCGGACGAATGCTGGAGTGTATTGTTGCCACCTTGAACGCCTATGCCACCAGATTCACGATGAATTTCCAAATCATTGCCAGATAGGGGGTTCTTCTCAGGGTATTTAAATTATTTGAACCTCGGGGTTCAGGGATCGAAATAACCGTTCTTTGTGTTGGTGTATTCCGGCAAGGGATGAAATCCGAGAATGGGTTCATGGGTTCATCTCTCTCATCGAAGACTGGCAAGACAGGTACTGTGGGAACTCCTCTATGAGTAGTGTGGGATATAATCCAATACCTTATCTCCTGCACTTCGAAATCAACTGGTATGAAACGATCACTCCTCCTCATCGCTTTCATGCTATTTGCCTCTGCTCTTGGAGCAGGTTGCATGACGACACAGCCTCCGGCCACCAACCCGACGCTCCCCGCAACACCATCCCCGACTGCAACACCAACACTGACTGCCGCGCCAACCCCTATGGCAAACCTCACCGCGGATGAGCAGCGGGTGCAGGCATTTGTCAACGAGGCGATCGCGTATGCAAAAGCCAACGGCCGCGAGAAGGCGCTTGCCGAGTTCAACAGCCTGAACGGATCCTTCACCCGTGGCGATCTGTACATCTTTGCCGTGGACTACAACGGGACCTGCCTCGCAACACCGGTGGTGCCTGCCTGGGTCGGAACCTACCGGTTGGACGAGGTCGACGTCAATGGTACGCCCTTCATACAACAGGAGATTGCACTTGCACAGCACGGTGGCGGGTTCATAATGGTCCACTTCGCAAATCCGGCCCGCGAGCTGGCCATTGAGCCGAAGCTTTGTTATGTCGCTGATGTCGATGGGACCTACTGGATCGGCTCCGGGATCTACAATCCGGGAAATAGAACGGCTACCGGCTGAATCCTCTTTTTTCCTGAAATTTTCTCTCAGCCTCTTCCGACAACGGCAGTGTCTACCGCTCCTCACCGACAGACCTGCTCCTGGTATCCCCTAGCTCGTACAGGGGTACTACCCTCTCCGAAGGGCAATGTCTATGGGGTGTGTTTAGCCAACGAGACTCTTACCTCCCGTCTCGTGGCGCTCAGGCCTCTGATACCAGAGATAGATCAACGCGAGAGCGGCATTGACCGCAATTATTGCCTCGGTGACCGCGATCCCGGAGGTAACCCCGAGGAACACGGCAAGGGCATCGACTTCGGTATGCCAGAGGATTGCCAGGCCGAGCAGGAGCGGTCTGCCCAGCGCAACAGAGAGGAGCACCATCAGGGTGAAGGCGATCTGGAGGGGGAAGACCATCAGCCGCTCGAGGAGGGAGACCAGGGGATCGAGAGGAGTGAGGCTCGCGAGCACCGGGGATGCGGAGAAGAGATACGCGACGAATGTCAGGGCGAGGAGCCCTGCGATCAGCATGCTCTCCACCCCTCCCCAGCCAGCCCCGAAAAGAAGGCCATTCTCACGGGAGATTGCGATGTTCCGGGACGGGAAGAACCGGGAGAAGACGAGGTAGCGGCCGATCTCTTCAAAGAGACCGGCGAGGAGACCGAGGATGACCGCAAATACCGTAAGAGCGAATGTCCGGTTGGGGATCGCTGCATTGAGCGCCGCAGAGAGCGGAGCCTGGGTGAAGAGGACGAGTGGGGTATGTATCATCTGGACCAGGATGAAGAAGAGTGCTCCATACAAAAAGAGGGTCCAGGAGAGGTGATATCGCCGGACGAGAAACCAGGCGACCAGGAGGGGGAATCCCAGCTCGAGGAGAAGAGTGATAAAAAACGAAACGACCACAGCGGGATCCATGGGTGTTCATCGATGGCGATCGATTAATAGCTTTCCGCAACGGGAGGGAGAGCACTCGGGAGGAAGATCCGGACGGTGCATCCACCCTCATGCCCCTTGATCGGCTCTCATGGAGAGACTGATTCCCGTTCCTGTTGCATCTGCATGGTCATGCATCGGATGCCGTGCGAAAGGACCTGAAGAATGCTGTAGTCTGATCAGGATTCCACCGCCGCAGAGTACCTGGATTGCGGAGATCTTTTATCCTGAGGCAGAACAATGCACAATGTTTATCCGCATGCCCGAACGATTCACCCCTATGCCAGTTCCTCACCGTCTCCTGGTTCTCTCCATCCTCGCCTTGCTCCTCGGAACACTGCTCGTTGCCGGCTGCCTGACTGAGCAACCGGCTGCAGAGACGCCCGCTGCCGTTCGCATGAGCGATCTGACCATTTATACCGAGCAGGTTCCTCCCTACAACTACCTGGAGAATGGAACAACCCAGGGGATCTCGGTCGATCTTTTCGAGCTGATCACCGAGAAGATGGGAGAGCGAGTGTTGCGCGACGAGGTGAAGGTGGTGCCCTGGTCGGAAGGGTACACGGCTGCCCTTACCGGGAACAGGACCCTGATCTTTGCCATTGCCCGGATCCCCGAGCGGGAGCATTCGTTCAAATGGGCCGGACCTATCATACCCATCACCCCCGTGCTCTTTGCCCTGCCGGAGCGGGGGATTGTCATCGGGAGCCCCGAGGATCTGGAGGGATACCGGATCGGTGCAGTTTCCGAAAACGCCGAGATCCAGCAGCTGCTGTCGCTCGGGGTGAACCGGAGTCAGCTTGTGCTGGCACCGAACGCCTCCGTCCTCATCACGATGCTTCAGGATGGCGAGATCGACCTGATGGCGTACTCGCAGGCAGCCGGCAGGTTCTTTGCCCGACAGGTGACGGGAAGCTATGACACCTTCCGGGTCGTGTACGTTTTCCAGGATGTGCCGCTTTACTACGCGTTCAGCAGGGACGTCCCGGATGAAACGGTGCAGTCGTTCCAGGATGCCCTGGACACGCTCAAAACAGCAAAGGAAGAGCACGGTTACAGCGAATACGAACGGATCCTGTACCAGCACGTCGGGGTGAGCTGTCAGCCACCGTCTCTTGCTCCTTCAGACGTGACAAACCTGGTCAACGTGACGGCGGCTGCAATCGAGAGAGATGCTCCTGACACGATCCGGAGGATCAATGCAGGGGAGGCCCCCTACCGGGATCCGGAACAGCCTGGCCTGTACGTCTTTGTCTTTGACCGGAACGTCACCCTTGTCGCACAGGCAGTCAACCCCGGTCAGGTGGGGGCACACCTTCACGGAAAGACGGATGTGACCGGAACCCCGTTCCGTGACAGGATCGTTTCCGGCGCATTGCAGAACGGTTCAGGATGGCAGGAGTATGTGTACATGAATCCCACTGATCCTGGCCTGTATCACAAGGCTTCCTATTACCGCCTTGTGAACGGAAGCGATGGAACGCTCTACATTGTCGGGAGCGGGATGCCCAAGGCCTGTGAGGGCTAAATGCAGGAATCGGGAGTCTTCCTGATGCTTCCCGGACATTCCTAGAGGGGATCCCTCGATGAGCAGGGGAGTCAGGATTGGTCATGGGTATGAAACGGGGTTGAGTACTATGCTGCTTCCCTCTTTTTTGTGATCGAGGTCCTCCCCCCATCGCGGGAAACCTCTTTTGGGGACGGGTCAGGAACAATCGGTCACATCAACAGATGCCAGATGATTCAGGCTGACAGAAAAGGAATGAATCGGCGGTCCCTGCTGCTCTTTGTGGAAATACGATCGTATATCGTGATCAACGGGTCAATGTTCCTTTCCAGGTCAGACCCTCCGCCCTTCATCGACCGGATTATCACCGGTAAGTGATCATATGATTTCATTGCGATATCCCCCCCTTTCTTCTGTTCCCGGCATGGTTCCCCCACTGCCCGGGACCAACTGATACATCAGTTGTATCTATAATATTTTTTTGCCATGCACTTCCCTTTTCAGAATAGAATTGAGTCTCTTTTTAAAATCAGCGCGATTTTAAGGCTTTGCCATGCAATGAGTGATTCAGAACCGTCATTGGTGCCGAACTCTGATTCTCCCTTCGACACCATTGCCATGCAGTGGTACAGAACGGATCAGATCAGGTACTGGTGGGGCATGATAGTGATGGTATGAGATAAAATCGTGGCTTCAGGATACTAGTGGCAACCTGGATATCGGTGCATGATCCTGTGTCACCTCATCATCGGCACGATCTCCTTTGGGTATCATCCCTCCTGCTGGCAGAGAAAAAATGGGTGAAACAAAAAAGGGAGGTGATCGTCATAGGCCGTTTCTCGGCGGAAAGACAGGTGCGTCGGGTGGGGTCGGCTCGCCGGGAAATCCCGGGCTGTCTCCCACACCTTCACCAGGGCTTTCGTCAGCTCCCGGTGAGGGCTGTTCTCCGATGACTCCCCAGTGGTTATTGTCCCCCGATGCTGTCACCACTCCGGTGAACGCGGTCACTGCAAGCAGAGCAATGAACAGATAAATAATTCCGGTTTTCACAGGTTTCCACTCCTTTTTGAATTCATTGGTGCCGGAAAGTGCTGATCCAACGGTCCAGGCATTCCCAGCTTGCATCACCCGTCATCCCAGGGCCATTTATCTTTTTTGATGGGAGCAGCTACAGGTTCATGTCTTCTTCTCTCAGTCATCTCATCGGTGGTAGACAGGGAGGGAATGGGTGTTTTCGCCTTCTGACCTTCCTCCCTGTTCCGGGTTCACGGAAGGGGAGGGATGCAGGACCTGGCCGGCAGGAGGGAATACTATTTAATAAGGGGTGCTACTATCAGTCTTTCAGGGCAATCGACATGGGCGAAGACACCATATTCTCAATCGGTGAATGGACGGTCACCCCGGGAAAGGAAAAGGTGTTCCTTGAAAAATGGCGGGATTTTTCCCAATGGTCGCTGAACCACATCAACGGGGGACGGTGGGTATACGTGGTTCAGGACCGGGAGCGTCCCAATAAGTTTATATCGTTTGGTATCTGGGAATCAGCTGAAGATTACGCTGCATGGCGACATTCGACGAAGTTTAAGTCAGCCTTCGCCGAATTTGGTAATCTGTGTGACAAGGTGGAATACAGCACCTCGACCGAGGTATTGCATCGCTACCGGTAAGAGGCCTCTCTTTTTCCAATGAAAATCACTTCGTGATTTTTCATTTTTTTATGCCCGACTGCACATCGTTCATCGGTGGTTCCAGTGAAAATCACTTCGTGATTTTTAGTTTTGATGCCCGACCTCATGGCAGTCACAGGAGGTTATTAGGGAAATGCATCCTGCATTGTGGGATGTAAAACCGCTTCCGCGGTTTCACCAGGGGGCCTGCAAACCGACACCCTCCCGTGCGTTTCATTCTCTCTCCTTCTCACGCCAGGAACCTTGTCATTGGTTTCCTTATGCCACATCTCCTCGTAAAAGAGGAATGCAGGGGTATCCGGAGAGCAGCGTCATTGATGCCGGATTAAGGCCTGGTGGGACCCTCAAAGTCTTCCTCAATGGCAGAGTCTGGGATGCCTGACCCGGGTGCCAATGACTGAGCGTGGAGGATGCCATAAAATACTTCGTGGTGGTTCTCCCAAAATCGAGAGAGCCATCCCATAATTATTAAGAACCCCCTGGTGAAGTACCCCCTAGGTACTCATGTTGTTCAAGGATAGTTACCTTCGATATCTGAACCAGAAAGGGTATAATTCCATTGCGGTACCAAGAGAGAGTATCAGACCTCTCTCGGTATTGATCAATATTGAAGAGGACAAGGTCAGGAAAGTCGGGAGTCTCAGGGATTACCTTGAGGGAAGTTTCGCCCCTCCCGAGATGGATGCCACCGATGAGGTTGTCTCCTGGGCTTCAGGCAAAAGTACCGACAGAATTGCGGCCTCGGTCGCCATCCCGTTCATCAGCCGATTCCTCGATACGATTTCGAATGCCGAATCCTCGATTGGGGCAAGCATGGACCGGTCGAGCGGTGTTGAAATCACGTTTACAACGGTGCTAAGGGATGGAGTGGACCTCAACAGCCTCCGCCTCCTCCTCGAGCGCTCACCCCCGACCACCTCACCGACCCTGAGCAGGGATATCGATGCACCTGGAACCGCGTATATTGTAACAGATATCCTGAAATCATCAGAATTTCTTGTCAAGACCTATAAAAAATCTGAGGCTGGCGTCGCCATCGACGTTCCACAAGCGGGCAGTGGCACGATCACTCGTGCACGTGAAAACGTGGAGGAACACAAGGTCAAAAGGGAACGGCCTCTCCCCTTCGCCTTCCGAGCTGTCGGATTCTTCGTCTATGAGGGCCAGTTCAGGGTAGATCTCGGGGATCCTGACCTCGTGCTCATGGGACCCAACCGTGCTGTCCACGTGAAATATCCCGTATTTTCCCGGGATTCCCTGTTGGAATTGCCTGATTGACAAGGGGATCATGCTCTTCTCTTCAGGCAATCCGTATCAAAGACTGGCCCGGGAGCCGATCCTCCTTGGCCCACAGGACTTCTCATGCACGATCTCGGAGAGAAACCTGGATGCTGTTGATACCATGACCGACTGGGCGGTCATCCATTTCATGGCGGCAGACAACAATCTCGCTGCTGCCCTCTTTGATGTCGTTCTCGAATTAAAAAAAACGGGTTCAAATGAACAGGTCCATCTCTGTGTCTTCTTTGATGGCCCGCTGCTGACCGATTCGTTCCTTGCCCGGCTCAATCCAGGCGCTTCGCTCGAGGAGGATATCTTTGTCAGGTTTGGGGAACTGCCGACGAACCGTGCTGCAATCATGAAAGAGATTATAAAGAATTTTATCGTCATCTTTCCAGCAAACCGCCGCCTGCTGATCTTTGCCGGCCACGGATACGGATGGAGGGGGCTTCTCCCCGATGAAAATATGTGCAAGACCTACCTCAGGACAGGACAATTACAGGTTACCAATGACATTACATCGTTGTTTCGTTCCAATGATTCACAGGTGAGGGGGGTTCTTCAGCAAATCCGGAACCAGATTGATCCCGACGCTCGCATTGAAAAGAGTTCCATCGACATCGTCCTGATGAACGCCTGTTTTATGGGAAACCTTGAAGCCTTGGCCAGCCTCATGGGGATAGCAACCATCATCATCGCATCAGAAGACGCTGATATTGCAGAGACATATGATTATAACGGGATGGTCCGCTATCTGACAGAGCATCCTGGTACCAGTCCGGAGCAGATGGCGGGGCTTCTCATGAACGAACGCCGCACCACTGCTCCTTCTGGTGTACTGGTCCCCTCACATAGCGCATATGCCGTATCAGAAATCCCGGACACGCTTATGATGAGTGCCACCCTGGCACAGGCACTGGCTGCGTTTCTTGCAGAGGGGGGGCTTTCGTCAATCAATACTGCCTTTGCAAGCACCTTCCATGTCAGCTGCAGGGAATTCAAGGATCTCAAAGGAATCGCGTTAAACCTGCTTCGCGAGTCCTCGTTACCTTCGTCACTTCGCAACGCTTGTGAAGATATCGTCGTCCAATGCGATAAGGACCGACTGATCCTTGCTACTGATGCCGAGGGAGGAAGGATGAGCCCGAACGGTATCTCCATTTATTGCCCGCCGCCCCAGAGGTACCAGGCCGGGTATCGGTCGTATCTTGAGCAGAACTGTCCGGTCCTCCTCCCCTGGCAGGAATTCCTGATGCAATGGTATGCTATGCTCCAGCGGTCCTGCCGGGAATCGCAGATTGCTGCGATCTGGGGATGATAGGAATGACGATCGGGACCATGGAGGAGATCACCCTCTCATGTCCCGGAATGACCCCCCTGCCACGATTCGGACTACAACCCGGGATTGCCTGGTCGCTGGCATCATGCTCTCTTTTGAAGCGTATTCCCTGAAGATTGAGGGGACAAAGAGGGTGGGGAGACCCGCCCTCAAAAAAATATTAACGGAATGCCCCGTTACACCGGTTTTCCAACGCCGGATCCCTTCATCAGGCCATACTCGATCTCGTAGTACCCGCCTCCCCGGTCCGGGAAGGTCAGGTAGTAGCGGGGGAGCTGTTTACCTTCGGCGGCTTCGATCTGCCGGAGGAGGTCCCCCTGGGTGGCCGGATCGTGGCCGGTGATCACCCAGCGGCGGGTCTCGGCGTTCATCTTCCAGGACCGGGACGGGACGGTTGCCGGAGGGGTGGTGACGGTGTCATCCTTCGGGTCGAAGAATGCGATAACCTCGCCGGTATTGTTATCAGCAATGGTCTTTTTGTGATGCTGCCAATAAGCGATGATGGCTGCCACGATGGCGGCCAACAACTCCAGTATCTGGATCAGGTCTTCTTCCATGATGTGCTCCTAGGAGGGTATCGCATGGGAAGGAAGGGTGGGGGCTAAGGCCTCCACCGTTCCGGTCCCTCGTGCAGCCGGATGATGATCCTGAGCATGACGACGAGCATGGTCAGGCTCCCCAGGCAGACGCCGAGGACGAACATGATCCCTTCATCCATGATCCTCCCCCGGACACGCCAGAACGGCTTTTAGGCCAGTTCCGTCTTCGTGTCGGCCCAGGTCTCGATGGTCGCAAGGATTGCGTCATCGCTGTACGAGGTGACACGGACCTGTTCGCGGCTGAAGGTGACGTAGTAGATCTCGCCGGTCGCCGAATGGCATTTGAGGGTGGCGGTAAAGCCGTCCTCCCCGGCGACGTGGATGGCGTCGCCTCCCATGGCGGTTGCAAGGGCGGTATCGGCCATGATCGCGGTCACGGCGGAGTTGAAGGCCGCAACGGTCGGGGCCCTCGTGGAGGTGTACCCGACCACCTTGGCCTCGTTGTTCTCGTACTCGATCCGGGCGGTGTAGCCCTGGCGGCTGATCGCGACCGGGTCATGCGGGACCCCGCCGACATCGTAGGCGGTGCACCCCCAGGGGTTCCCTGAAATGACCCCGGAGACCAGGGTGTTGAAGGTGGCAATGTCAGCGATAGGTGCGGAGAGCTCCCGCACTGCGGTCTTGGTAATGCTCTGTTGAATGAAATCTCCCATATTTGGTTCTCCTGCCCTCATTGCGGAGGGCGAAGAACAGATACCATGGATCCTGTAATATATTTTTACCGGGGGTGTCAATCGGAGCTCACCATGAGGCGTAAATCCGAATCGGGTCGAATTGATGCGCACCAGAATTTTTACGGTGGAAAAATGGGGGTCTCCTCCGTCAAAATAATGTGTCATCCCGGATGGAGGGAGACACGTCCTCACTAGGCGTATTGATGGTGAAGTAGTACCCTGAACCTGGAAATCTCCGCATGTCCTCCGATCCAAAAAGAGGTCTCCCAACCCGAACCGGTGCCATACCCTCTCTCTTTCCACCACGGCGGATCGAACGGTATCGAACGATCGTACACAATCTCCGAACAGGAGGCCCAGGTTTTTCTGGCCTATTCCAGGAAGCTCTTCCAGAAAAGATCGGCTGATTCAGAGGTATGCCGTAGTTTCCTCGTCCTTATCGGCAGCAGGATATGAGGAACGGGTGTCTTACGAGGAATGGGATGGTCCCCCGCCATTCCCTACGTTATCCGTGTTAACGTATCGATTGCTATTTTTGACGGATCGGTCGTATCCCTGTAGATCATTTCGATCTCGTCCGCAGAGATGATTATTCCATCACTGAAGCCACTGGGATACTCAATCGTCTTAAAGCTCCTTCCGTCCAGACTCAACGCTCCGGCAACGTCCTTGGTAACCATCGTCCCGTTCAATGGGTAGGTGACTTGTCCTTTAAAGAGGCGATCACTCTGTTCAACGATAGTCAGGGTCATGGGTTCCTGAAAGACCTGGTATCCTGCAGTATCTATGTAGCCGGTAAAAGTTCCCATCCAGTTCCCGACGAGATTCGGCTCGACCTGGGTAACCTGGGTTGTCACCAGAGGGCTTGATGGCGAATTGGACGAGGTGCACCCTGCACATATCGTGATACCAAGGAGGAGAAGACCAATAACAATCCATTTCATAGAAAAGCATCTTCTTTTACCGTTCTAGTTAAAGATATCGGTGGTTCCCGATACATTGCGAGGGTACTGGTCCGGGTCTTTTCCCCAGAAATTAAAAGGTAGATAGGATAATCGAGGTGAACGCTAATTCTGGCCCGGTGTCAGGACATTGAAATGTTTCCTGCATTTTCCACAGGTCCCATCCCTGCTCTCTTTATAATACGACTTTGGCATATTGATCACAATTGCATTCTCATGATGACACTCCGGGCAGGTAAAACGGATCACATACCCGGACCGCGTTCCTGTTACCGATGGTTTTATGGAATTTTTCATCATTGTCTTTCGTTCCGGTGGTTTTTAGGAGGCCACAATCCCTTTTTTTCATTTCCCCGCAAACGGAGAATATATCGAAGCATGTTCCGGGATGAGTCGTTCCCGGATGTCAAAAAAAGGCATTGAAGGTGCCCCGATTGTTTCTGACACTACTAACGTTGGTCTTGTAAGGGGATAATAGTGAATGCATGATCGGCCTCATGAGATGGCTGGGGCTCTTCACCGTTGTATGGGATGGCGGGACCAGAAATCAGCGAGCGCCATTGCCATCCCATGGGGGTTCTGCAGCTGCAGCCCGTGAGCGGCACCGGGGAGGAGGAAGCCCTCGATACGGGGAAACCACTTCAGCAGCAGCTGGGTCTCCCCGAACCGTGCCCAGACTGAGATGCTCTCGCTGCCATAGACGGCAAGGACCGGCTGCCGGATACGCCAGGCTTCGGCTTGTCCGAACCTTCATGCAAGTAGGACAGGAGCATCCTGCTCGAATGCTGTCCAGGCATCTGCAACCGCCTTGTCGAGTGCCCCTGGGAGTACCCGTTCAAGCTCGGTCCGATACCCGTTCCCATATCGTGCCAGTAAGAATTCGTCCACCAGAGTTTCCGGGTCCTCGTTCGTGAACCGCTGCCAGCCCTGCTGCAGGGTGTCCCGGTAGGCAGGTCCCGAGGCTCCGGCGATGAGCGCTGGTTCGAGGAGAGCCAGCGATTGGACAATGTCCGTATGCTTCAGGGTTAACTCCAGTGCTATGCAGGCTCCCAGAGAATGCCCCAGGAAGTGGGCAGACGTGATGCCCAGATGGAGGAGGATCGCTTCGCAGTCAGCGGCCTGCTCTGTAATGCTCGTGGGAGTTTTGGGATGGCTGCTCTTCCCGTAGCCCCGGCGATGGTAAACGATAAGCTGGTAGTTACCGATCAGGAGGGGCTCGGTCACTAGTGGTAAAAAGGCGTCGGCGATGAACGCACCGTGGATGAGGAGAATGGGCTCTCCCGAACTAAACAGGTCGTAGGCGAGCGTGGCACCCTCAACCTCAAGTTGTTACATACAGAGCTCACGACCCCCTCATCAAATCCCATGTATCAGCACCCTGGCAAGCATGCGTGGTGTCGATTGTCACGGCGTTGTATGAGAAACCGGCCCGAATTCATCGCCCTTTCCCGATGAGGAGAACCGGACGATCCAGACTTCTTTTTTTCCGGCAAGGGAAAAAGATCGGGTGGTGTTACCGTCAGATCCTGCCCTCACCTTGGCGAGAGAAGGTATCCCCTCTTACTGAACGGTGATGCTCCCCTTCATTGACGGATGAATGCTGCAGTGGTAGGGATAGGTACCTGGTGTGGTGAACGTGAAGGTAAAACTCCCATCTTTCGGCAGGATCGGGCTTTTAAAGAGATTTCCCACTGCATCCGCTCCCGAGGCATCACTGACGATCTGATGGTCAGCGGCATCCTTATTTACCCATGTAACTGTGGCACCCTGCGATACCGTCAGTTCAGGAGGGCTGAAAGCGAAATTCTGGATGGTTACGGTAGTAGTCCCGGGAACCTGGGTTGGTGGTGTGGTGGCTGGTCCAGGGGACTGCTGATAGCCCGTGCACCCGACAAACCCGATGCTGATCACCAGGATGAGAAGAAGAATCGCCCCGTACGGTTTTTTTGGTTGGTAGTTCATGTCTGGCACTCCGACATTTCCGTTCATCAAAGAGGTATTTTAAGGTATGCTGCAGGAACGAGATTCCGGCATCGGTCATCCCGGGTATTGCGGTACAGATCAGGTCTGTATCATTGTCAAGGACTTCGGGAATATCGGCAAGGGGATTCGGAATCCCTGCTGGTCCGGATCGGACCGGATCACTGCCTGAAATAAAAAAAATGGCTCAGTTGACATCCTCGATTCAAGAGGGAATCACCGAGAGATCCAAGAAAAGATGGCTCCTGGAATTAAATATGCAACAATCCAAGGGTAATCCTTATCTGGGGCGGCCCCTGATATCCTTTAACAATAGATAGAATTAATAATTCTTTATGAGAATGCCTCTTTATGAGAGGTATATCTATTCTTATATTGATATTTCTTGTAATGATGATATTGACAACTGGATGTCAAGATACCGATAAAGTGAAGGTTGTTACTCTAAAAAAAAACACGATTGTTAATGCACAAGATGGAAGTTGCTTCTCGCCGAATGTAATAACCGAGAATGCATACATAACCGTAACAAATGCGGAAATGTTAGCCACACAGGGTAAGTATGACGAAGCTGAAAAGTTATACGACGAAGCAATCGAAATTTCCCCTTGTTCTGTTGCACTGCGAATTAAAAAAGCGGGATTCTTACTCCTGCGGGGCAGGTATGCCGAAGCTGATGAAGCATACGACAAAGTGATCGAGATGGACCCAGTTTATTCCGGGGCGTGGAATGGTAAAGGGCTCGCCTTAGCCTCACAGGGTAAGTATGACGAAGCAGTTAAAGCCTACGACAAAGCAATCGAAATTGACCCGAACGATGCCCATGCGAAGGAATGGCGAACACTTGCATTAAACCATAAACCCGTTGATATGGCCTCCATCTAGTTTTTGTATAAAACTCCACTATCAGTGGAGCGAACAATTCATTTATAATTGGAAATAAGGTGGGCTCTGTAAAAACCCTTTTTTCGAAGAAGAGTATGCCCTAATCGACCACAAGATCTAAAATACGATATTTCCTTATTTTGTTATGTTCAGTAACGATAAGGAGACAAAAGTTGAAAAAATGTTCAATTAATATTCAATATTTAGGCGCAAGGCCTTGAGAGTGAGTGTTTAAAAGAGGATGTTAAGAGATCCCATGAAAAAAATTAAAAGATTTGTGCATCTATATCTAAAAATCAATTACGTAATTGAGTGAGGTTATGGGGGTTCCTAGTAAATACTGGCTATGGTTGCAGATTTTGTTTCTTCTGGTTATTCTGTCAACCGTTTCGGGGTGTTTTGAACCTGAAGAAGAGCAGACTGCTAAAGAAATGGAGAATAATCAATCAAATATAGAACCACTTTGGGATAAAAGTGCGTATGTAAACCGGGCTTTCTCTACCATTATTGAACAATTAAAGAACGGAGACAACATACTTCCTAAGCGTAATCTTGAGGAAGGAACGTTTACTTTTTTAAAAGATCCAAATAATAAACCTTTTTACGACACTCCCGAATATGCTGAACAGCCAGTATATGGTGAAGTCGTAACCTTTTATGATGAATGTAGGAATCCATACTTGCTCTGGCCTTTAGCTCAGGACTACAAAACATTGACACATTTAAATATTTTCTTGATTGGAGGCTATGCGGACTTTCCACAATATGCAAGAACTTTAAAACTTGGTGGTAACGTCTCGGCTGAAGCTGAGATTAAAAATATCATTTTTGATGAAAATGGGCAATTCTCCGGCATAGAAATCGAAGAAGTACACTATGGGGTTGATGGGAAACCCATTTTTCGATGTACAAGCCAATTTGATCGGAATATGGTCAAGATAAGAGAATTGAATATTATGGGCAAAAAATTTGAAGAGTACTATTTTATATGGCCTACAAGAGGCAGTTGACTCTATTCATGCCAACGTAGTCTGCATTCCAATTGCGAAGGGGAATGAGAGATTTAGCTTTTAGTTCAGATCAGATCTGACAATGAAAATGTTCTGAATTGTATCCGCGATCGAAGACATAGCATAGAGCGCTCTTCATGTTTTTTCGCAAGAGTGGTTTTGCGTGTTTGGTATCCTGTTGCCTACTTTTTGTAATTTTATAACCCAGGATTGCTTATTTTGCGGTGTCACCCGCGATAGAGACTTTGATATGAGCCTACCTGATAATCTCGGTTTGAAGGAAAGAGTAATAACTGAGGTGTTCAATCGGAAAGCCGGTTGAATCTATTGCCATGGTCGATATTATCATCGAGTGACGATAGAAAATTCTCGTGACCTTCGTGTAAATCTTTAAAAGGAGCATTGAACTTATCCTCGCTGAAAAATTGCAAACTGTTGAGTAATGAGGAATCCGAGAGATCCCCAACCGTTTCTTGATCATATCCATTAGTTCAACAAGTTCTATGAAGTCCCGGTACCTCAAACCAAGATATTGTTTGAAAATGACCAACGATATTAATTGGTGCTGATTTAAATCTTTTCGAGAGAATTTAGAGGAATATAACGGAATTTTTTTAAGGCCTGTATTGCATTCAATGTAATTGTCAGAAAACTGATATCCCTCGGATTGTTACATATTCTATTCAAGGAACCCATCATCCTTAGATATTTTGATGATTCTCTCTTGAATTGAGGATTTCAACAGAGCCAAAAATTTGAAAAATGAAAAGAGGATCTCCCTCAGCAGCAGATCCCTTTACAATGGGGGTAGGGGGGGCAGGGCAGTCCCACGGTA
>ENA-UPTA01000970-UPTA01000970.1-activated-sludge-metagenome-genome-assembly--contig:-NODE-970-length-32727-cov-5.915616_pt1 | contig 32727 bp, 21 predicted proteins | sample MGYA00238184_ERZ773361 | MGnify/ENA primary metagenome ERZ773361 (study PRJEB29100, sample SAMN05720205) | activated sludge metagenome | isolation source: anaerobic digester from wastewater... | reverse complement strand
GCCAGCAGATCCACAGATCCAACCTCGGCGAGAGTCCCCGAACATATTGCGTATCGTAGTGAATCCATTCCTGGAAGTCCTTGTTTTCCGCTCGAGTCCGCCGGACCTGCCACAGACCGGTGATGCCCGGACGTACCGAAAGCCTGGCGTCTCGCCATGAAGGACACAGCGTGTTCTCCGATTCGGGCGATGGCCTCGGGCCGACCACACTCATCTGCCCGCACAGCACATTGAAGAACTGCGGAATCTCATCCAGATACGTCTCACGAAGGAATCGGCCCACCGTGGTAATGCGAGGGTCATCAGCCATCTTGAACTGGGGACCGTCCACTTCGCAGACGAACCGCAGCTTCTCCTGAATCTTGTCGGCCCCCTGCCTCATCGTGCGAAACTTGATACAATCGAACAGTCTGCCGTGGAAGCCCTGTCGCTTGTCCCGGAAGAAGACCGATCCCGGGGAGCTGATTCGCACGGCCAAGGCAATCACGGGGAAAACAGGGGCGAACAGGGTCAACACGGCGAGGGCCGCCACCACGTCCACGGCTCTCTTGAGACACCGCGCATAGGAGAGCTTCGACCATGACCGGAATGCATCTTCCTTCCTAGTGCACGCACATGCGAAAGCGTATCCTCTCCTGTTCGTTTTCCCGCTGGCATCCTGTCCGGACGCCGTAGCCAGGCAACGCCTGACCACGCGGCCGGCGTCCACGGAAACGCGGGCCCCCACAATGGCGGAATCCACCATGGCGCCGCGGCCGACGACGCTGCCGTCGCAGAGGACCGCGGGCCCCACGATCACCGCGCCGGGTTCGACAATCACCTGTCTTCCAAGCAGAACCGGACCCAGGAACCGGGGCGGATCGCAGGCAGGACCCTGCTCACGATGAGGCGCGCCATCGGGCGCACCTGCGTGGTGAGAGTCTCCATTGAGGGACCGCGAATCCAGGCCCGCGGCACACACGGCGAGAATTCCCTCTTCGGACGCCAGATCGAAAGCCGATCCGGCGACATCAATGGCCCCTATCTTCACACCTTGCGCCCGGCACTTGTCAAGGAGCGTATCGAAAGACCCCAGCAGATTCGGCCGGACCACCGTCTCGAACACACGGGGCCGGACGAGGAGATGGTGGGGCCAGCACGCCGGCACCAGTGTCCGTGCGGCCGAATCCGAAAACAGACGCCGAAACCCGACCAAATCATTGCTCGGTGTGAGCCGCACTCGCTCGCGATAGGCGAGCAACTCCGAGGCGGCGTTCACGGCAATCACATCGCCGTCAGCAGCCAAGACAACGCGTGTCAACAGCTCGTGGTTCAGGCATGTTGCGAAACGCCCGTCCGTGACAACAATCCACGGAGCATTGGCTTGAACGCCGGATTGCCCGATCCTGCTCGATGCGAAGTCGTCGTGAGAGACTCTCGACGGCTTGTCGGCAGGTAGATCCGCACACCACGAACCAGGAACAACCCACAGTGCATCTCGCGGACTCGTCGACTCGGTCACATCGACGCTCGGAACACCGCCGCCACTGCGCCACAGACGGTCCGCACCCTCCAGAATCGCCTGACCCAGCGGATTCGTGGACAGCGCGTACCGCAGCAGGTTCTTCCTCCCGCCGGTGCTTGCGTCTCCGTGCTCTCGAACAACGATCAAGTGCATAGTCAAATTGAATTGCGCTCCGGTCCGATGCTTCGCCGTCAGGGCTCACGCCTCGGGCGGATGCTCTGCTCCGGCCGAACTGGCAGACGACAACAGCATCTTCTTGGGCTTGCCGCTCTTGTGGCTCGACTGCGTGTTTCGGGATCGATACGTATAGGAATGATGGTACAGGCCCTGATCCACGGGAACGTTGCTGAGGACCGCTCCCAGGATGCGCGCCCGGATACGGGTGAACCGCTCCTTCGCCTCCTTGAGGTCAGGGGCTGTCGTTTGACCCGCGAAGCTGACCAGGATAACCGCGTCGGTGAGTTTGGCCCACACGAGGGCATCGGGGAAGGCGAGCGTCGGCGGGCTGTCCACGATCAGGTGGTCGTACTCGCGGGCCAGCCTCTCCATCTGCTCGGCGGCCGTGGACGAGGTCAACAGCTCGTAGGCGTCGCCGAGATATCGTGGGTTGGCCGCCAGAACGTGCAGGCCGCTCGTCGGCAGCACGCACACGATCCCGGAGGGGTCGTCTCCGAGCAGCACGTCCTGCAATCCGCCCTCGTTGTTCAGGACGTTGAGCATGTGTCCGATATCGGGCTTGCGCAAGTCCCCGTCGACCAACAGCACCTTCTTGCCGGCCTTCGCGAGACTTGTCGCCAGGTTCACCGCGAATGTCGTCTTGCCCTCCCGCGTGCCGGCGCTGCTGACGATGAGTCTCTTGGGTATGCCGCCGTTGTACAGCAATCCGAGGTTGGTTCGAATCGTCTGATAGTCGCCGGCGATCTGCTCCGCAAACAAGGCCGGCTTGATCGTCCGGGAGCTGGTGGTGGTCCCGAGAATGGGAAGGTCGGTCTGCCGGATGATATCCGCCGGCGTCTGTAGCGTCTTGTCCATCTTGTCCCGCAACAGCGCCAGTCCCACGCCGCACGCCAGGGCGCCGAACACGGTCACGCCCGCAAGCTTCAAACGTTTGTCGTCCTCGTCCGCCAGCGAAGAAGAGCCCAGTTCGACCCGAGGCCGACGGTCCTGCTCCATGTTGAGCATCGCGATGCGCTGAGTCACCGCGTCGAGCAACTGCGCATTCCGCCTCAGGTCCTCGTCAGAAGTCCGCACATCCAGTTTGCTCTGCGCGACAATCGTCAGTTTCTTGTTCTCCTCATCCAGCATCTGGCGGACCTGGGCAATGCGAGTTTCGATCTGTCTGAGCTCCTCCGGAGCCCGCTTCTGCCGCAGCTCGACCGCCTCGTCCAACCGTTTCTGCCAACTGGCGTCGAATTCCAGTCCCATCTCCTCTTCGCGCTGCCGGAGCTGCTCCTTCAGTGCATCGAGCACCGCCTGCCTCTGCTGGAGGGCCGGGTAGGCGGCCTTCTGCGTCTGCTGAGCGACGATCAAATCCCGCTCCATCTGGACCACGTTGGTGGTCAGTTCCTTGACCCTGGGATCGGCGCTGATGTAGGCCATGCGAGCGGTGACAATCTGTTCCGGCGTCACCTCGAGCGGCCTGTTCGGATCATACGCGAGGACGTCCCCTTCGGCCTTGATCCTCTGGGCTTCGAGCCGCAGCAATTCACTCTGCAGCAGAGCCAGGCGATCCGTCAACAGCCGCTGGCTCAGGCTGTCATTGGGATCGAGCATCGCCGCGGGGTTCTGTCGCGCTGCATCCTCCAGCTTCCTGCGGCCTTCGTCGATCTTTCCTCTCAGCTCCCTCTGCTGGGCTTCCAACTTGCGGAGAAGGTCCTGATCGGCATCACTGGAGTTCTTCTGGAAGTTCGCGACGTAGTTGCGCAGGAACGAATCGACGATGGTCTTGGCCTCCTCGAAGCTGTAGCCCTTCATCGTAACAGCCATGAGTTCCGTATTAGGAAGATAGGCTGCAGTGATCACCTTGTCGGCGATCGCCTGCCTGAGGATCTGTCCGGGATCAACGTTCCGGCTCCTTGGGGAGATCTTCCTGACGAGGGCCTCGACGCGACTCCGGGGCTTTCCGCTGAAGAAGGCCAGCCCCCGCGGCACCAGATCATCAAGGACCGCATTGAGACTGCTCGGATGGTTCATCAGATTGTGGGCCTCCGTATTGACGAACCACGCGTAGTTCGAGACTTCGCCGGTCAGCGGCTCGCCCGTCAACATGCTCGGCACCGTCTGCTTGATCTTGACGGCGCCCTGCACGACGTACTGGGGCTCGACAAGAAACCACACTGCAGGCAATCCGATGGCGCAGAGCACAATCGCCGTGGCCAGCACGATGTACCATCGCTTCCGTATGCTCTGCAGCGCGTTCGTCGTTGGGGGCTCCTGGACCTCGACCGGCGGCTCGTAGACCACCGGCTTCTGCTCGATCACCTGATCCAGATATTTCTCGAGGTTATTCATAAATCGATTCTCCCACTACTAAGGGTCTGGTACATGCTGAGGCTGTCGCCGGGAGATGATGGCCGGCTCGAATTCCGTCGGAGGTGTGGTCAGCCGCCACAGCAGCCATAGTTCCCCCACCACCATCGCCAGTGCCAGAGGCATCATGGCGTATCCATCCCAATCGTGAATCCACTTTCTCCCTATCTCGCTCTGGATCACGGTATAGAGCATAGCCGTCACAACCAATCGCACGGTATTGCACAGCAGTGCGATCGGTACGCTGGACAACAAGACAATCAGTTTCTCCCACCACAAGCGACGCGTCAACAACACGACCAGCCCGCTGATCACGAAGAAGGCCGTGATCATCCTCAGGCCGTTACACGCTTCTGCGACAAAAAGCGGGACCCCCTCGATATCGATGGTATTGCCGTTTCGCACGACATCCCAGCCGCCCAGTTCCAGACAGAACACCGCGGAACTCGTCGACCATCGCTGCAACGGCAGCGAGATCGCCGCCTGAATCCGATTCGGCCAAGGCAACGTCAAACACAGGAACACCAACACCGGCCACAACTTCCGCAGGTACTGCCAGCCCGTGACGAGCAATACGAGCGCCGCGACCGTCAGAACCATGGACAATCGTTCGCCGGACTGATACATGTAGTACAGTCCCAGTGCCCGACACATCTGAGCGACCAGCACGGCGACGATGCCCCAGAACAATGCGGGGCGGGCCTCCACCGAGCCGATGTCCTCGCGCCGCGACCAGATGACATAGGCCGCAAGGAATGGAACCAGCGCGCCCGAGGAGTATTCATCGCTCGTACGCCACACCCGGATCATTTCGGAAATCGTAGGCCAGTAGGACCACAACAGAGCAACAAGGACGGCCACGCCTCCCAGGATCGCTGCTGCGTGTCTCCGCGGGAGTCCCGCTCCGTTGGCCAATCCCCCCATCCAGCGGTCAAGATGGGACCTCACGAACTCACCGACCCTGCTTACAGTGTTCTGTGGCAGGAGGGGCTCGCCCTCGTCGGGCCCCCGCGAAGTTGGGGCAATCAACACACGTCCGATAACAACAGCACCATCCGGCACACTCGCGCGGTATCCCAGAATCGATTCGCGAACCTCACAGCGGCTGCCCACAGAGGCCCCCGCCCACAAGGCGCTTCTAATCACCGCACTATTGTCCCCCACGACAGCATCTCGTCCGATGATTGCAGGACCAATCACAACGGCACCCTCCCGGACCTTCGCATGATCTCCAATTAGAGCCGGCCCCCAGATCCGGGCTCCCGGATGCACGGAGGCTCCCGTTCCCTTCGACACCGGCCCTCCTTGCGCATCCTCACAGGCGCCCGAACGTAGGCCGTCCAGCTCGCCGCAGTAGAGGAGCATTTCGACAGCGGCGATATACCCCTCTCGGTCCCGGAAATTCCCGACCTCCTGTTCCAGCACATGCGGACGCACCCGCCCGGCGGCGCGGACCACCGCCGGGATCACCCCCTCCTTGATATCGGAGTATCCACCGGCAGGGATATGAGCCAGCACCTGAGGCCCGCAAACAAATATCTCCGCCGGGGGACCGGGCGATTTGCCGTCCGGCCGTCCCGGGTTGAAAGCAACGGTCATGTCGGCGCCGCTGGAGCGGTGTGCCTCGACCAGGGCCCCAAGAGGAGGAGGCGCAGCCATACCGGCGGAGAGCACCAGGATCAGTTCCCCCGGGTCGGACGAAGCCGCGTCGCGGAGGCAGCCTCCCGTTCCGCCAATCGACTCCTCGGGCATCACGGTCACGGTCGGCCGGTCCCGCCGGCAGACGGACGCCACGTCTTCCGCCAGCGAAGCCTCGCAGCAGACCGTCGCATGCGTGATCCCTTCGGTCGCAAGATGATCCAAGAGCCGCTCAAGGGCAGTCCGATCCGCGATCGGCCACAGTGCAGCCGGCAGACGCGCAGCCAGCGGGCATCGCCCGAAATCGCGCCCGCCCACGAGCACTATCGTGCGGACATCAAGCCCCTGCAATGTGCATTTATCGGTCATCTGCTTCTGTTGATCGTGCCCGCTATCCCCCGTGTGGATTCCGGCGTCCAAGCCACAGCACAAGGGAACCCGTCAATTCCGTCGTATGGACCGTTCTCCGTAGCCATCCACCCCCGGCATATACATGAACGCGGGGCGTATCGTAACACCGCGACACGCCGAATTCCAGTGAATTCCGTCATGGTCAGCAGCGTTCCCCGGCCGTCACCGGACTCCCAAGACAAGGTCCGAATAAGTGCACCGCCGGCGAGCGCACGTCCGTATCATCGGCCGGTCGGACCATGAACATAATCTCCATTTCGATTTCAGCCGGCCCCGCGACTGTCCGCACCCGGGGGCTGGACTGCCTGTCGCAACAAGGAAGCCGGGCGACCCACGGCGACGTACTCGAATCCCGCTCGTGACAGATGCCCCGGGTCGTAGAGATTCCTGCCGTCAAAGACAACCGGATGCCTGAGCCGATTACGAATCGCCTCGAAATCCGGCGTGCGGAACTCCGGCCAGTCCGTCAGGACGACCAATGCATCACAATCGTCGAGCATGGCATAGGCGTCCTGATGGAACTCGACGGTCCCCTTCAGCGCGGCGGCCGCCGCCGGACTCGCCTGGGGATCGTAGGCCCGTACCCGCAACCCGGAATCCACGAACCTCCGGACGCAATGAACCGCGGGGGACTCCCGGATGTCGTCCGTATTCGCTTTGAACGCCAGTCCCCATACGGCCAGGACACAATCCGAGTGTCTGCCGCTGAAATACCGAACCACACGTTCGGCGAAATGGTCTCGCGCCGCCACATTGACCCGCCAGACGGCGTCAGCCAACGGCATCTCGACGCCGTTGGTTTGCCCCATGTGGATCAGAGCGTGGATGTCTTTCGGAAAACAACTGCCCCCGAAGCCGACACCTGGAAACAGAAACGCCGACCCGATTCGACGGTCCGCGCCAAGTCCCTGGCGGACCAGTTCCACGTCGGCGCCCATCTGCTCGCAGAGCAGAGAGATCTCGTTCATGAACGAGATCCGCGTGGCCAGCATGCCGTTGGCCGCGTACTTGGTCATCTCAGCCGACGCCGGGTCCATGAAGATGATCCGCTTGCTCTTTCGCATGAAGGGCTTGTACAACTCGGCCATGATGTCCCGGGCCCGCTGGCTGGTGGTCCCGATGATGATCCGGTCCGGCCTCATGAAATCCTCAACGGCCGCCCCTTCCTTGAGAAACTCCGGATTGCTCACGTAGTCAAAGGGGCCACTCGCACAGGATTGGATGATTCGGCTGAGGATCTCATGGGTCCCGACGGGCACCGTGCTCTTCATAACGATGACGCGGTAGTCCTTCACGTGCGAAGCCGTCTCGCTCGCAGCGGCATACACGCCGTGCAGGTCGGCGGAACCATCCGGCGCCATCGGCGTGCCCACCGCCAGGAAAACCATCTCCGAACAGCTCACACCGTCGGCCAGGTCCGTCGTGAAGCGAAGGCGTCCCGCCTTGGCGGTGCTGCGGACGATTTCCTCCAGACCCCGCTCATAGATGGGAATCACGCCGCGGCGCAGAGACTCAATTTTGCCGGCGTCGCTATCGACACAAGTCACGTGGTTCCCGGCTTCAGCAAGACAAGCCCCGCTCACCAGGCCGACGTATCCCACCCCGACGACGCACAGTCTCATGCCGCCTCCCGGGCGAAGAGCCACGTGCATCCATCGACAGACACGGGCCGATTCATGGCGACGGCCGGGATCCTGGCAAGTCTACCAGCAGATGCCGTGATACTTCCCTTCCCGAGTGGCCAGTGGCGCGATGCGGACCAGGTCCACCACGATCTGGTCGTCTCTCAGTCGTTCCACGAGGCCCTCGTGCTCCCTCGCCCGGCTGCCGACCACAATCACCTCCCCATGATCGAGGACCTGGTCGAGACCGTCCACCATGAGGCTACAGATGTGGGGAATGTGGTTCAAGAGGTAGTCCCGATTGGCGCCGATCAGCTTGGCCATGTTGACGTTCTTGTCGTACACACGGAGGTCGTATCCCTTGCCCAGCAGCCGCTCGATCACATGGACCATCGGGCTTTCGCGAAGATCGTCCGTGCCGGCCTTGAAGCTGAAGCCCAGGATACCGATCTTCCTGCGGCCCAGGTCCGTGATCATCCGCAGCGCTGTCTCGATCTGCATCTGGTTGCTCGGCGTGATGGCGTTCAGAACGGGTAGATCAAGGTCTATCGTGCGGGCCTTGTGGGTCAGCGCTCGGACGTCCTTCGGCAGGCACGATCCACCGAACGCGAACCCGGGTCTCAAATAGCAATTGGAGAGATTGAGCTTCGTGTCCCGACAGAAGATATCCATGACCGCATGGCTGTCGATCGCAAGCGCCCGGCACAGGTCCCCGATCTCGTTGGCGAAATCGACCTTCAGCGCGTGCCAGGCATTGTCCACGTATTTGACCATCTCCGCGACCTCGATCGACGTGCGGAACACCGGCGCATCCAGCGTGGCGTACAGAGAGGCAACCCGGTCCCCACCGGCCGGATCGTTCTGCCCGATGACCGTCTTCGGCGGGTGGTAGAAATCGTGAACGGCGGTGCCTTCCCGCAGGAACTCCGGGTTGTGGCACACCGCAAAGTCCCGGCCCGCCTGTTTGCCCGAGTGCTCTTCCAGAAGCGGAATCACCACGCCTCGCGTCGTCCCCGGCAGTATCGTGCTGCGGCAGACCACAACGTGGAACTCGTCCCGGCGGCGCAGCGCCCCGCCGACTTCCGCACAGACCTTTCGCACGTGCGTCAGATCCGGACTGCCGTTGGCCTGCCCCGGCGTGCCCACGCAGAGCAAGGTCAACTCCGAGGCACCTACTCCCTCTTCGACATCCATCGTGGCGCGAAGACTCCCTTTCGCCACCACATCCCGGATCAGGTCGGAAGTCCGGGCCTCGACGATGGGGGACACGCCCCTGTTGATCATGTCCACCTTCGCCCGGTTGGAGTCGACGCCGACGACGGTGTGCCCTTCCTTCGCCAGACAGGCGGCGCTCACCAAGCCGACATACCCTACCCCGACGACACACAACCTCATGCCGCCCCCTCGGTCCCGCCGACTGTCGATGTCACGCCGAAGCCCCTCGGAAACATCACTCCCCCAGTCACGCAGTCATGGCCGTCAAGACGCAGATCCGGCAGGCAACCCATCCAGGAACTCCGCGATTCTCTTGACGACGGCCTCCGGTCGGACCAGTCTTGGACTGGGCTTGAAGCCCTTCAGCAGCTTTACCTTGTCCGCCAGTTCCTCGGGCTCGTACGCTACCAACAGATGCCCCAACTGCTCGAATTTGTGGGCGATGGCCACTTGATGATCGTTGACGACCTCTCCGTATCGCTTGCGTCGGGGCATGACAAGAAGAGGCTTGCCCGTGTCGAGCGCCATCGTGATCGTGCCCATGCCCGCGTGGCTGATGATCGCCGAGGCATTGTGAATGCACTCGTCGAACGCCTTCTTATCCAGCGACGCCACGCTCTTGAAGCTCCGCGGCTCGTACGCGTCGTCTCCCACCTGCGAGAAGACCTCTTCTTCGATGACTCCACCCGCGACGAGGTCGTCCACCGTCTTGACCAACCGGTCGAATGGGAACTGCGTGCCAACTGTCAGAAAGATCATAGGTCCCCCTGCGTTTCGAGACGACGTCCGTCAAATGATGTTGCCCATGTATTCCGCACCGGGATACACCTGCGCCAGGTCGGGCCACTGCACGATGCACAGGTTCGCAATGTGTCGGACCATCCGTCCGGAAAGGGACATGTGCTCGACGTTCGTGATGCTGTCCACCCAGACCACCTTGGCGCCGAACAGCCGGCCGATGAAACAGCAGAGACAGCCGATCGCGGCCCCCGTGCTGAGCACCACGGCGGGTCTTTCCCGACGAATCGCCTCGAAGCAGCGCCAGAAGGATCTGACGACCCGCAACGGATGCTGGCGATTGCACTCGCCGGCAACATAGACCCGCTTGTCCGCGCCGAGCTTCTTCTTCACCACGTCCGTCGTGACCACGTAAAACACGTCGCGTCCCTGCCACGCGTCGCTGAGTTTGAGCAACTGGCTGAGATGTCCTCCCGAAGAGGCGACCAGGGCAATCCGCAAGTCAGATCCCATAACCCTCACCATCCAATCTCCAGAAACCACGCAGCACGATCACCGGCCCGGCATCCCGTCCTGCACTACAACGCCCCGTTGGAAGCGATCTCATTCGTCCGACGGTCCAGCCAGCCCAGTTCCTTCACCGCTTTGTCCGCACTGTAGCGGATATCGCGAATGCCCGTCATGATCTGGTAGTTGACGTCGGCCCCGCCCGGCCGCCCGAGGACTTTCTTCAGTTGTCCGACGCCACGATTCATCATCCGCAACATCACGGGAGCCAGCCGGATGACGGCAATCTCACGACCTCCGTGCCGCCCCCATCGCTTGAGGAAGTCCCGCACGGACAGACACGACGTCGGCACGGCGTTGTATACTGCGTATTTCGGCGGCTTCGCCAGGAGCAGAGAGATCATCTCGGCCACATCGTCCACGTGGACATACGGCAGATGGTTCTTCGCCTTCCCGACGAGCAACCCGTAGCATCTCCTCTTCTTCGCGATCAGCTTCTTGGCCGGGGCCTTGCTCTCGCTGAAGAGCAAGCCGGGTCGAATGATCGCCAGGTTCATGCGCAAGCCGGCCTGTCGTTTCTGCAGTTCATTCTCGATCAGGACCTTGGTCCAGGGATAGGCGTTCAGAGAGTCTTCCTTTGCCACGAACGGCTGGTTCTCATCGATCGTCTTGCCCCAGAGCGAATGACCCAGACCATAGACGGAGACGCTGGAGATATGGATGAACGTCGCGACTCCGTTGCGTTCAGCAGCCTCCAGGAGCTGCATCGTGCCGCCCAGGTTCATTCGCTCCATCGAGCCATCGGCCGCACCGCGTCCATCCCACGCACTGTGAACGACGGCGTCGACGCCCCGCGTGATCTCGTCCGCAATGGCGGGCCGCGCCAGACTGCCCCAGATGATCTCCATGTTCGGGGGCAGGTCCTTGCGATTCAGCACGGCGCCGTGCAGCAGCACGCGCAATTGATGTCCCTGCGCCAACAGATGCGGCGCCACGGCCTTGCCCAGGTTTCCCGAGTACCCAGTGAGAAGTATCTTCATGATATCACCTTCGATGTGGAGTTGGCTTCTTCTGCGGCGGGCCTTGCCCCTCCGGGGCCCCCTCACCTGCGTCCGGCTCATCAGACGGCGACAGCAGCAGTCTGGTGCGCGACGGTTCCGGACGCCTCGCCGGCGATCAGTACCTGATCCACGATCTCGGCCACACCCAGCGCGTTGTCCCGAGTCACGGGAGAGGGGCCGTCCGTACGCACCGCCTCGTAGAATCGCCGGACCAGTTCCCTCGTGCCCGGGTTCCGCTTCAGTTTCCCGATCAGGACGCGGCAGGTCACCCCGATCGTCCCGGCAATCAGAGCCCATCCCTGCCCGATTCCCCCGAACACCTTCGAGAGCACGCTCAGCTTGCCTCGCGGAACGCGGATGGTGATGAGCTGCCGGGCCAGATCGATGTAGATGCTGCCCTTCTCGCACTCGATGTTGAGATAGCGACTCGAGTTGCCATGCGCCATACTGATGGTGAGCGTTCCCACGCCGGCATCCGTCATGAAGGCCACATCCAGCAAATCGGAGAAGCCGTAGGGCATCATGTTACGGGGCTGCGCAAGGTACGCGAGCCGGTCGGGCCGGCCCAACAGCTCGACGAGCACGCTGGCCGGATGCGAGATCAGGTTGATCAGAGGGCCGCCGGGCAGACGATACGCCCAGTGGCTGACACCCCGATAAGGGATGGTCTTCTGCTTCTCGGCATGCCCGAAGAAACAATGGGCCGCCACAACGCGTCCGATGCGGCCGGATTGAATCAGCTCGATCGCCTTTCGCACGCAGTCCATGTACAGCAGGCTGTGCCCGACGCACAGCAGGCGCTGCCGCGTGTCCGCAAACTCGTACAGACGGGTCGTCTCATCGAGCGTGAGCGTCATCGGCTTCTCGACGAACACGTGCGCATCGGCTTCGAGGGCCAGCCGTGCCAGCTCATAGTGCGAATCGGGCGGGGTCAGGATGTGCACGACGTCGAACCGCTCGCGTCGCAGCAGCTCACGAGCATCCGCATGGATTGTAGCGTTCAACTGATACCGGTCACTGAGCCGCCGGGCGGTATCCGGATTCGTGTCGCACAGATGGAACTGCACCGGACCACAGCGGGTCTTGATGGTGCTGACGTGGTCCGTCGCGATCAAGCCACATCCGATAATGGCGATACGGAGTTGTTTCTCGTCACTCATTCTCGATCTCCTTGATAGGCCGCGTGGTGCTCGGAGATTTCACGTACGCATGCAAAGTCACCCACTGATGCTTCCGCACGAGCTGGCGGATGTCGGCGTCCGGCAGCCGATTCGCCCGCCCGAGCCAGTGCGAGAAGTACCCCCAGAACAGGCCGGACGACTGAACCACGTCGCCCGTCGCAAGCAGACGGGAGAGGGCCCGAGTCAGCATGCGCAGTGGAGACATACCGATGTAATAAGCCATGTATCCATTCCGGGCCCACCCGGCGAATCGTCCCCCGCGGGATGCGGTCCGTCGCAGATGAACCAGGTGCAGATGGTCGAAACTCCGCACATCCCAGCCATGAGCGCGCGCTTCGATCTCGTCGATCACGTCCCAGCCAAAGACCGGGCGGACGCCGTGGATGTCCTGATAGCAGGCCCTCCGATACACTTTCGTTGCGCCGCGAACGTGAGCCTTGCTCACCTTCTCACGGACGAGTTCCGTCCCCCGGTATTCGTAGATCACGCCCCCCGCAATCCCCAGCACGGGACTCTTCAGGAACTCATCGAGCAACGCGGCGAAGTAATCCTGCGAGAACTCCAGGTCCGCATCGAGCTTGACGACGCATTCGGCGTCCGGGAACCGCGAGGTCGCCAGTTGCCAGCCGTCCAGAAATGCCGCCGCCTCGGAAGCGGTCAGCAATCCGTCCGTTCCGGCGACAGTCTTCTTTTCGCGGCGCAGGCCCACAATCCAGGGATTCGCCCGGCTCGCCTCCTGGATGAGGCTCCACGTATCATCCAAGGACCCGTCGTCCACAATCACCCAAACCGACGGCCTGTGCGTCTGGGAGACCATGCTCCGAATGGTCGCGGGCAGATTCGTCCCCTCGTTGTAGGCTGGTGTCACCACCACATAGGTCATCCGCTCCGTCGGCTGCGGATTGACGGCATTGGGTTCGGTCGCCATGGTTTGGGTCTCGATTGTCGTTGTCATACGCATCGTCATTTGCCTCTCGCCGTCAGTGCGTTCGGCGCAAAAACACACCGCACGCCCCGCGCATAGGCCAGCAATTTGGTTCGGGCCAGTTGCCGATTCCTGGCCACGACCAGCCAGACCGACAGCCAGATAGGAACACGCACCAGAAAGAATATCGACACCAACAGGCAACAGATCCAGTAGACCAACGGGCCTCTGTGCTTCCGCATGAATCGCAGAACGCTCAACCGCAGTTGCACCATCATGGGAGTCGAAACCTGTGCCGTGCTCTGGCCGCCCAGATGGATGATTTGGCCGTCGGGCGTGTACACATTGCTCCATCCGGCCTTCTGGAACCGGTAGCACCAGTCCGTTTCCTCCGCGTACATGAAGAATCCCTCGTCCATCGGACCCACCTGATCGATGGCCTCACGCCGGACCAGCATGAAACAGCCGCTGATCACGTCCACTTCGCGGGCGTCTTTCTTGTCCCACCAGCTCATCCGCTCGCGTCCGAAAAAGCGGCTCCTCGGGAAGAGCTTGTAGAGGTACGTGGCGGACAACAACAGATTCAGGATCGAGGGGAATAGGAAGCAACTGGCCTGCAGCGTGCGATCGGGATTCAATACACGGCACCCAACGACCGCTGCCTCCGGACGGGCATCGGCGAATGCGATCGTCTTGGCGATGGCCCCGTCCAAGACGATCGTATCACTGTTCAGCAGCAGGACGTATCGTCCCGTGGCCACGGTGATTCCCTGATTGTTGGCGGCTGCGAAGCCCCGGTTATCGGAATTCGCAATGACCCGGACGCCGGCGAACTCCGCGCGGACCATCTCCGCCGAGCCGTCCGTCGAGGCATTGTCCACAACGATGATATCGAAGTTCACTGGTCCCGCATTCTCGTAGACGGACCGCAGACAGTCCCGCAGGATGGCCCGTGTGTTCCAGCTCACGATGACGATAGTTACATCCGGTCTGCTCATCGCCCGATCTGAGCCTCCATCATACCTTGTGCCACGACGACAGGCCGTTGCGCACGCCGCGGTGCATATTCCTTCCCGTACAGCAGACCCACGCTGGCCAGCAGGAGGTACCATATCATGGTGATCTGCCCAAAGTAGGACACCCCAATGAACGACACGCAGTGGGCGAGAATCGTCACGAAGACACACCATGCCAGGTACCGCTCGTCCTTTTCCTGGGAGTGCAGCGACAGACGAACAACCGCCCTGGCCCCAGCGAACAGGATCGCACAGAACAACACGAGAGTGATCAGTCCGCCGCGTACTCCTTCCAGGATGAACTGGTTCGTCACATCCTCCAATCCATAGCCCCAGTGTCCCGTGTAGCGTGTGCCGATGAGCATCCATTCGGTGAAGTGCCGAATCGCGGCGTCGATCAGGTGGAATCGGTGCCACCCCGTGGAGCCGGAGACGAGGCCGACGCGCGAGACCAGGTGCCAGACGGGTGCATTCATCGCCAGGTGAAGGGCAAAGAGCAGACCTACAATTCCCCAGCTCACGGTGCGCGTGTATTGCCGCCAGCGATAGGTAAATGGGAGGGCAATCACCACTCCCAGCGTCAACACGGGCGTGCTGGAACGGGTCGCCACCACCATGAACGCGGCAGCCGCAACCGCCAACCAGAAGAGGATTCTATGTCCTTGCCGGGAAAAGCCAATGAACAGCGGCACGAGCGTGGCCCAGAACAACCCCATCATGATCGCGTGCGGGAACGTTGCCTGACACCGGAAGTTGCCCTCTCGCAGAATGGTTGTCACGCGTCCCAGGGCCCCGAAGGGGTTGATCCCGCTGGCCCACTCTGCCGCGACGAATGGCGCCATGGCAATGGCGCACACGGCGAAGCCTCCGTAGGCCACTTTCACATCCGCCCAGGATCGTATGCTCTGGCGGAACATCCAGTACAAGCCGAGCCACTCCAGGAGTCGGCCGCACCGGTTGATGAGGGCCGCGAGTGTCAACCACTGGAGCACATAGATCAGGCTGCCCACCAGGGCCCAGGCCAGAATCAGCTTGTCAAACCGGTTCCACCGGATCGCAATCACCTCCCCGCGCATCCACAGCCGCAGCATCCCGACCACCACGAGGACCCGCAGGACCTGGAAGTCCAGTTCCCCGACCATGATGGTCTGGTCGGCCGGGACCCAGCAGGCCCCGACGACAAACGGAAGCAAGATGTACTTGCGGGGGACCCCGATCGTCACGGCGGACAAGAGCACCGTGAAGAAGAAGGTCAACCCTGTTATCGTTGCTTGAGATTCCATAGCCAAGGACGACACCCATCCCAGAAACCTTCAACTGTCACCACCAGCACGCGAAGATGCACCGCTGAGCAAGAAGATGGTCGCGCACAACCCAGGGCGCGGGATACATGGCGGCGTTCGCCGTCGCGGCACCAATCAACGGCCCAGCAAGAGGCTCCGTCGTAGAGAACTCCCCGGCGTCACACGAAAATTAGCAGTGAGGATTCTCGCCCATTTGCCACCCCGTCGAACTCTCGGCCCTGTGCAGATAGAAGACTGCTTGGTCCCCCCGCCCAGCGGCATTCAAATGCGCGGCACGTCTTTCGAAGTCCCGAATCTGTCTCCTGGAGAATGCCGACACCTGCGGGTTCACCGCATGGGAACGATCGTGGCGCAGCGGAATGCCCCGGAGATACTGTTCGCTACCCCAGAACTGAAAAGCCGTTGAGTCGCAAACCCACCGGTGTAACTCGAATCCGGTTTGTCTGGAGATCACGGCCATACTCTCGACGGAGTGGAGGTACAAGTGCCTCGGTGCGTCGAGTTGAACCCAATTCACGCCGTAGTGCTCCCAGGCATAGGAAGAAACGGTGGGTATTCGTATCACACAAATCCCGCCGGGCCCCAGCAGTCTGTGCACGCTCCTGAGTGTCCCATGGGGATCTGCAATATGTTCAAACGAATGATGGAACACGATCACATCCCACGTGCCCGTCACTTCATCGATGCACTGCTTCCGGATGGTCAGGCCATTCTCGTACTCGATATCCCCAGAAAGGAACGGGTCCACTCCCAAGAGGTTCTCGAATCCCAGTTCCCGAAGCGCAAAGAGGGTTCTTCCCGCCCCGCAACCCACGTCGAGAATGCCCATGTCGATGCGGACTGGAACATGGCGGAGAAACTGGAATACTGACGTGGGATAGACCCAGGACAGTACGTGGCCTGGCCATCCTCTGCCCCAAACGCAGTACTTGTCCCTCAGGTCGATCAAGCGTCTCTTGACACCGTTTGGATTGCGGATCTTCTCATAGGAGTAGTAGTCTCCCCGGTAGTACGTCGACAGATCCGAAGGGACTTCCTCGATTTGCAGACACCCGCATCCCGAACACTGGAAATAGCGGAAGACGTCTCCGTCGCCATACATCATCTCGCGTGCTTCGTACACCCGATTGTCCCGCTCATTTCCACATATTCTGCAATGCATGATTCCCACCTTGCCGCAAAGACGCCGGCCTCGGCGCTGGAGATACCCTATTTCCAGAACACCTGTCTCGCCGCCCGTCTCGATTTCTCGCGGAACATCACGGATCCCACGATCACACACGCCGCCAGGTCCACTGGCAGTCGCCACAATCCTTCAATTCGGCAATACAACGATCCATCGGTCCGGACACAGTTGATGACACGCCGCTTCACCACGGCGGCCCACCACCGCACAACCATGCGCTTCTTCAAACGCACCCCAGCATACATGGCATTCTTGTGAAGGATCTCCCACTCCCGGCAGGCAAACTTCCACGGGCCGTCGCGATGCGAATGATGGACGATGGCTTGCGGGCGGTAGAGCACACGAAACCCCTGCCGCAGGGTCTGGCAGGTAAACGGGCCCTCCTCGCCTCCAGAGGTCTGCTCATCATACGGGTGCTCAAGCCAGACGGCCTTTCGAACCGCAGCACAGGCGTTTGAAACCAACATGCCTTTCGCGCGAAAGTTGTTTGCATGTTTGTCCGGATCCAGCGTCATCGGCTCACTTCCGAAAGTCCGCTGCAGACGTACTCGTTCGTCGACCGGGGCATTGGGATAAGGAATCTGCCTGCCGTACACAATGGCCACGTCCGGCTCCGCGAACGGCTCGACCATGTGCCGGGCCCAGGTCTCGTCCGCCGGCGTCGCATCCGACGACAGCAGGAGTATGACGTCCCCGCGCGTCTGGGCAATCCCTCGATTGAGGGCCCTGCCCCAGGTGAAATCCGTCCGGGAAATGGGCACGACCACAGCGCCATGGCGCTCCGCAACGGCGCGGGAATCGTCTCGGGAATCGTTGTCAACAACGACGATCTCCAACGTCGCGCCGTCGGGCAGCACCTGGCGATTCAACGCACAGAGGCAGCGCTCCAGCTCGTGCGCGGCATCTCGGACCCTGATCACGATAGAGATTGCCCTTCCTTGCCCCATCGACAGGTATTATCCTCCAGATCGCGTTCTTGCGTAGCCATTGGCATGACGATCCTTGAATCGCCGGATCGTTTCAGAGTACAGGTCAACGATCCTGGGCAGAACGACGGAGGATGAGAACCGTTTCTCGATCGTCTGCCTTCCTTGCATGGCCAACCGGCGTCGGCCCTCGGGATCGGATACCAGACGCCGAATGGCCTCCGCGAGCAAAGCGGATCGGCCGGCCGGGACCAGCAGCCCGTCGACATCGTGCGTGACGATTTCGTCGGGCCCTCCGCATCGGGTCGCGACGACGGGATTCCCGCAAGCCATCGCCTCCAGGACCGTGTAGGGAAAATTCTCGAACCCGCGTGTCGGCACCACGGCGCACAGGGCCTTCTGGTGCAGCGCGACGATCTCCGTCACAGGCAGGTGCGACGTGAACAACAGCCGGTCGTGCAGGGGCTTCGGCACGATGGAGCGGATGGCGTCGACGGCCGTCTCACCCCCGCAGGCAAGCCAGCTTGGCTTCGCGAAATCCTTCCCTACGAAGCGCACGTGCACGTCGCGGCATTCCTCCAACACAGGCGCCACGGCCTCGGCCAAATCGTAGACTCCCTTGTTGTACTCGAGTCTGCCCACATACAGGATTTCCTTCCGCTCCGGCTGCCCCTCGGCCGGTCTGAACAGCTCGGCATCGATCGGGTTGGGGATGACCGCGAAACGACTCAGCGGAATGAGCCAAGTAAGACTGAGATGATAAGCCAGCGCCTGGCTCGGACAGACCACGGCATCGGCGGATTGCGTCTGTTCCCTTTCGAGTCTCTCCTGTTCCCGCAGATAGGACGGCATGGTGCAATATCCCGTCATGTCGTGGTTGACGGACCACACGACGCAGGTGGGACAGTGACATCGAACGACGAGGGGGACGTGGACGTCCTGCAGGAAATGCCAGCCCCAGGCGCCAAACTCGGCGGTCTCGATGATATCGACCGGTTCGGCGCGAGAGATCGCCCGGAACGACTCACAGGCCCTCCACGACCAGGGCTGCCGGATTCCGTGGACCAACCGGCCCGCGCCTCGTTTCAGCCGCCCCGACAGGTTCCTGCGGAGGTCGGGCAACGGCACCCGTTGAACCTGGACGCCCGGAGATGCAACGGGGTCGCGGTCGTGTGTGATCGCCGTGACCCGATGCCCCAGGGAAACGAGACCGCGCGCCAGATTGAACATGTACGTCCCGATTCCCCCTCCGTAAGGAGGCCATTCGAGACTCAGGAGACATACGTGCATTCTACGTCCTCATCCGACCGGGCCGGGCCGACTGCGAGCCAACGATCGCAGCCATCCGTAGGACCTCGGCAGATAGGTATGGGCCAGCATCTTCAGCAGGGACATGTCCCCCTTGAAGAGATTGGGGAAGCAGTCCAGAACACAATCGCGAACACAAGCGCGCAGCTCGGTCCGGTCTCCCTTGTCACGGTACACGTCGGCGAGCATGGCGTATTGGTGGATCAACGAAACCGTGAGCGCCGCCCGGTATTTCTTCTCCAGCACGTGGCGCAGAAGCAACCGTGTCTTGATATCCACGCGCAAGGTCTTCTCCCGTGGGCGCAGACTGTGAACGCCTCCCGCATGCATTCGGTACACAGCCATCGGCTCGTCGATGTAGCCGATCTTGCCGTGCAGAGCGTGCAGGATATGCTGGGTCCAATCGCCCACAGGGGGCAGAAAGAACCAATAGGGGTGCTCCGGGAACACTCCCTTGCGGTACATCACCGAGCAGGCGGGGATGAAGTTGTAGTCCAGGATTTCGGTCAACGTGTATGCTTCCTGAACCTTCGGCGGCCGCCCCAACGTCAATGGCTGCTTTCCATCATCCCGAAGAGAAGTTACACAATGGAAACACATCGCACAATCGGGGCGACAGTCCAGAAGGTCCGCCTGCCGTTGCAGCTTGTCCGAGCTCGTCCAGTAGTCATCGCCATCCATGCACGTCACGTATTGCCCGCGGCACGCCCGATAGCCTCTGACAATGGCGCGATGGGCCCCGATGTTGTGCCGATTCAGGCTGACGCGAATGCGGTCCGGGTGCTTCTGCCAGTATTTCCGGATCACGTCGCGGGTTCCGTCCGTCGAGCAGTCCTCGGTGATGACCAATTCATACGGGAAGTCCGTCTTCTGCATCAAGACGCCTTCGATCGCGTCACCGATGAATCGCTCGTGATTGTAGGTGAGGATCAATGCGCTGACTTTGATGTCGCGTTCACCCATGGGTTCACAATCCTCGGTACATCAGGGCCGCGTCATGCCGTGGGTCGGGCCAGGCCCGGCACTCTCTCGGCCACCAGACGCCAAACATCAAGGAAGGCCGGCAGGCGAAACAATCCGCACAGCAGCAAATACGCCGCACACCCGAAGACGATCTGGGTCACCAGCAGTAGTGTCACATTGGGCAGGCCGGCGTACTGCAGGGCATAGGTGCCGGCGCTGACGGCAGCCGCGGAGACAAGATACACAGCCATATCGCGCAACTGCTGCCACGCCGAATAGGCCAGCAGTCTGCCGCTGTAGTAGCTGTTCAGGAAATACGAGACAAGACCCAGCACGATCTGCCCGATGATGATCGCCACAATGCCCCAGCGCCAGGTGATGAGAACGTTGCACACGACGAGCGCCTTCTTGATCATTTCGAGTCGCAGGAACAGGTCCGACCGGCCTTTGGCCATGAGGATGCTCAAGTTGATGGCATGCAACGGGTATAGAAGACCTTGAATGCACAACAGTTGGAGATAGGGAACGCAGGGAAGCCACTTGTCGGTGAGCATCACCTTTACGAGGGCTGGAGCCGTCGCGGCCAACAACAGCATCATGGGCGCGTTCATGAACACCAGAGTGCAGAGGGCCTTTCGCAATCCCTTCTTGAGTCGGGCGTTGTCCTCTTGAATCGAAGAGAACACCGGGATGGTCACTCGGGTGACCACCGTGGTCAACGTCATGGAGGGAAGCTCCTCCAGGCGCACGGCGCGGGCGTAGTGCCCCAAACTTGCCGGCGTGAACACCTTGCCGATCAGAGGATAATAGATGTTGTCGAACACCTGGTTGAGCAGGGCCGACGCGAGCATCCGTGAACCGAACGTGAACATTCGCCGCAGGGCACTGAAGCTGAACACCAGGGCGGGTCGCCAGCGATTGAGCACCCAGAGCAACACGACATTGAGAATCGCGCGGCTGATCTGCTGTGCGACGAGGCTCCACACGCCGAATCCCCGGTATGCCAGGACGACACCGATAGCTCCCGAGCAAAGGACTGAGATTAAACTGACCTTGGTCTGGAGCTTGAACGCGACGTGGCGAGTCAACATGGCGGTCTGGACGACCGCAAAGGAGTTGATCACAAGCACGAACGACAGCGCCCGAGTCAGAGACGACAGGTCCGGCCGTTCGTAGTAGGCAGCAATCCAGGGCGCGGCCAGATACAACAGGCCCGTCAGAACCGACCCAATTGCCAGGTTGAAGTAGAAGACGGAACTGGTGTCGGCCTCCGTAATCTCCTTCTTCTGAACCAGCGCCAGGCCGAAGCCGCTGTCCAGAAAGGCCTGCGCGACGGCCATGAAAATCGTCAGCATCGCGATCAGACCGAACTGCTCCGGCGCGAGCAGACGCGCCAGAATCACACTGATCACGAACTGGACGATTCGGTTGCCGGCCGCGTCGATGAAGCTCCACACCGCCCCTCGTTCGGCCTTCTTCCGTAAAGACTCGGTCATGGGCCCGGATTCCGTGGATTCAGCTCGGCTGGGTCTGGCTGCATTCAGAGCCGCTCAATGCGCGATGCACTTGCTCAGGGTGCGCCGCCGCCAGCTTCAGGATATGGCAGACGGTCTCGATCATCTCGGGACTGACCGTCGTGCCCGTCGGCAGACACATGACCCGCGTCGTGAGAGATTCGGTGTGAGGCAGCAGCAACCCGGCGTTGGGAAAATAGGACCGATAGGGCTCCATGCGATGGCACCCGGGGTAGAAGTACCGGCGTGCCAGCACATTCTCGGCGGCCAGGACCCTCACGAGATCATCGCGCGACAGCCGCAGCACGTCCGCATCGACCTCGACGGCAACGTACTGGTAATTAGCCTTCTCCACGTCGTCGTACACCACCAGATCCAGGCCGGGCACGCCGGCGAGTCCCCGCCGGTAGGCGCCGTGGTTTCGTCGATTCACCCCGATGAGCTCGTCGAGGCCGTCCAGCGCCGTAAGTCCCATCGCGGCGGAGATCTCGCTCATCTTGCCGTTCGTGCCGATATAGATCACCGTGTCCGTGCCGGCGAAGCCGAAGTTCTTCATCAGGCGGATCTTGGCGGCCAGATCGTCGTCGTTGGTGACGACCGCCCCGCCTTCGAAGGTGTTCACGAATTTCGTCGCGTGAAAACTGTACACTTCGGCGTTGCCGAACGAGCCGATCATTCGGCCATTGTGGGAGCAGGCGAACGCGTGTGCGGCGTCGTAGAGCAATCCGAGCTCGTGCTTGCGTGCGATCCACTCCAGCCGTTCCACGTCGCACGGGCGCCCCCATACGTGCACGCCGATGATCCCGCTCGTACGGGGTGTAATCAACTGCTCGACGCGCACCGGATCGATGTTGTGAGTCTGCGGATCGACGTCGCAGAACACGGGCGTGATCTCCTGCCACTGGAGCGCATGGGCCGTTGCGATGAAGGTGAAAGACGGGACGATGACCTCCCCTTTCAGTCCAAGCGACCGAATGGCGATTTCGAGGGCCACCGTTCCGTTGCACATCGCGATGCAATGCCGGACCCCCACCATCTCGGCCACCCGCCGCTCGAACTCCCTCACGTACACGCCGGCGTTCGTCAGCCAGCGACGATCCAGAATCTCATTGATCCGCTCCATGAGACGGGTGCGGTCCCCGATGTTTGGCCGGCCGACGTGGAGCTTCTCCGAAAAAGCGGGCGGACCGCCCAAGATCGCCAGGTCATCAAATGTTTTCTGCGACACTTTCGTCATCCTTTCTGGAACTCGGCAGAGTCGATGTACGGCCCCATGAACAGGACATCCTTGAACCGTCCACCTCTGCACAGATGCGTGTGGAGGCGCCCTTCCACCTGAGAACCACACTGTTCATGAGCGTCCCAAGGCAGACTCCGTCCCCGTCGGGGACGCCCGAAAGACAGACACAATCCATTGTCAAGACTACAGTTACGTCAATTCCTGACGGAAGAGAGACAGTCACCTGTCGCTCGCGGCCGCTCCTCCAGCCTCCGCCGAATCGGCCGGGGCGCCAGCCATTGCGACATGCCCATTCTGATCCGGCAGGAATCCGAGAATGGTCTCCGTGATCTGCGAAGCCAGCGCCCGGGCAGGATACTCGGTGTTGAACGAACGGACCTGAACCTGGGCCACGTATCGGGCCAGGTCGCCGGAAAGGTTCGGCCTGCGATCCCAAATGCTTGAAAACTCCTTCTCGCTCAGGGTGATCCGACCGTTGAGCACGTAGAAATTCAGCACATAGGTCTGCTGGAAGGCAGGAGGCCGCATGTGGAAAGAGTCAACCAGGCACGGAACCCTCCTGCCGGATTGAGTCGTAAACTCCGATTGCTCCTGGCCATCGGACAACCAGCCACTCCCGGGATAGCAGACTTGGGGCCTGTGCCCCAGAATCCCGGACGGACGCGTGGAACAGTAGACGACATAGACATCCGCCAGGAGTTGCTCGGTCGCGTTGACATACCTTCGACTTACATAGTCATCCGCATAGTGGCTCTTCATGTATTCCTGGGTAGCCGCGGGGATCTCCAAGTCCCGCCCCACCCAGTCACCGATCTGTTGGGGAATCTGACTCAGGGGAATCGGCAGGGGGATGCTCCTGCCGGGGTCTTTGTCCCAGGCCGAGGCGGCAAGCCGATAGGCTATGCCAGCAGCAACCAGCAGCACCACACTGATCGTCGCCGCGACCGGGATGGAAGTCACCCCTTTTGCAGAACGCCCGGACGGACTCCTACGCGGCCCATGCATCATCGACACCCCAACGAAAGGAATATGCCAATACGGATACCCTTGAAGTAGTATGCCATCCGTGAAAGGCCACCTATCGGTCGACACGATGTAGAAGGCAGTCATACCCTCAGACGCTCAGTGCGCCGATCGGGCGTCATCCCCGGATCCGGAAGCAATACTCGGAGTCATTATCGGTGTGCCAACGGGGCAACTCAAGCCAAAAGCGCCAATTCGGGGCTCCGGCTGGCGAACGCGTATGACTCTCCAGACAAAGGGAAGTGCGACAATGTCCGGTAACCCACAGGCAGATTCGCCGGCATCGTTGCGGGGGCTCCTCCACAACGGCTCCGTCCCTCTCGCCGCACAAACCGACGACCGCGCGCGGAATCAGTTCGCGATCTCCTGTTATGGTTCAGAAGCCGCTCCCCACGGGCAAATCCATCAATAGATTTGTTCAGATAGCTCCCCGTTTGCTACAATTTGGACGAAGGTATTCGTTTCCGAGTGGAACGGCCCGTGCTGTGTGGCACGATGAAACGAACGGTTCATGGGGGATCGTATGGTTTTCGGCAAATCGGCGGCAGGGTTCGATAAGAGCGGGATTCGGCTCTTTGACAGGCGTACGTTCTGGGCGCAAATCGTCTCCCTGACACTCCTGATCGGGGCAGCATCGCCTGTAAGGGCAGGCGTGTACTATCTGAACACCGTCAGCGGGAGCGACAGCTATCCGGGCACTGCCGACCGACCATGGCAAACCCTGAGCCACGTCCAATCCGCGGCGCAAGCCGGCGACACGGTGTTCATCCAGCAAGCGGATGCAGCCACCTACGCCGCCGCGTGGCCGGAGCACGTTTCCTATAAGGCAAAGACCCTCCAGCAGTTCGGGATTACGTGGCAGTTCAGTGAATACTACGCGGTGGGCAAGTTCGCCAACGGCGATTTCTGGGTCGTGGGGCCGGTAACGATCACGGCGATCACGCCGCGATCCACTCTTGCTGGCGAGCGAGTCATGAACGGCGCCATGGTAAATCCATCACCAGGTACCACAGGTCAGGGCTACGACAACAAGATGCCCTATGCCGCCTACGAGGCGGATTTGAATGCGGCCTTCGACGTCTCCGACAAGTCCCCGCTGGTGCTTGCCGCCCACTCCTCCCTGGTTTCGACGATCAGCATTGAAACGCGGGTCGGAGGCAACGATACGCAGCTTCTGGCCGCCGCGATATTGACCGTGCTTCCGTCCGCCGCACCCATGGGCAGTTTTCGTCCCTCGTACTGCGGCACGGACAAGAACATCCGGTTCAACAAGGCGGACCTGGACTACTCGCTGCTCAAGAACCTCCCGCCAGTGCCGAACACGTTGACGTTGTCGTTCACGGAAGGGCTTTTTGAGAAGCCGTGGATCGACCACATCCCCGGTTGGATCGGCCGATTTCATCACCCGAGGCAGAACATGCAGGAGTACGGCCGGGAAATCCACCGGGATATCAGCAACGGGGCGCTCATGCTCCACGTGGATTTCCCTCCGGCCCAGAAGGAGACACTGCTGGTTCGGTACGTGCAACTCGGCATCGATCTGTACGGGATCGTGGCCGCGGGCGGCTTGATGAACTGGGCAAACGACGGCGGGCACTCGGCAGGACGCAAGTGGCCCATCCTGTTCGCCGGCCTGGTGTTGCATGACCCCAGCATGAAGGCGATCGGACAGAAATCGGGCGATTACCTGTACAGCGAGGGGTATGGCGCTGGGAACTCCCCGCCGGACTACATCCATTTCGGCGAAGACGATCAGACGTTCCACGTCACCGAAGCCGGTGTGACTCGGACCACAAAGGACCTCCACTCGGGCAACACATGGAGCTACTACGCGGACCCGTCGGGGCTCACAGGCAACGTCGGGGTGGGAAACACTGCGGTGCAAGATGTAACCGGAGCAACCGGCAAAATCGTCGCCTATCGCGACAGCTCGGGCTACTACAAGGATATCGTCACGATCACCTGGAACGGTTCCGGCTCCGACTTCAATACGTCCAACAAGATCACCGACAAGACCGGGGGGGGGAGCTTCACGCCGATTGGCAGGACGAGATTCAACATCCACGGAACATGGCAGCCGGATGATCGGTTCTCAATACCGTCTCCCTATTCGGAAGACATGCTCGGCCTCGCTGAATGGGGAATCAGGCATTCCACGCACCCTCAATTCGATAACAGAGATTTCCACGCCATCTACCGCGACGTGGCCTCCCCTACCTTTCACGGTACCGCTCTGGCGGCCCTGCTCATGGATGGGGCAAAGAGGCTTTGGAACCACGACGCCTACTTCGACTACACCGACAGATACATGGCGGCGACCCTGCCGGGCGGCGAGGGCTACGGGTACGCACGCACTTTCAGCACATTCACAGCGAACATGTGGGACACCTACCGGACACAGTGCGGCCCCGTCTGGCCTGAGACCGGCAGCAGCGGCACGCCCGTTCTGTCGCTCATCGGAGATAAACAGGTCACGCTGGGCCAGACTCTGACCTTCACAGTCAGCGCGACTGACGCAGAGGGAGACCCGCTGACCTTCTCCGCAACGGGTCTTCCCACTGGGGCCACATTCTCAAACCGGACGTTCGCCTGGACACCCACAACGGGCCAGATCGGCGATCATCAGGTGACCTTCACGGTCAGGGACGCTTCAGCCGAGGACTCCGAGACCATCACGATCACCGTGGAGCGACCGAATGCGGCGCCCGTTCTCGCCGGCATCGGGAGCAAGAGCACGAATGAGAACCAGGGAATCAGCTTCACAATCAGTGCGACCGACTCCGACGGCGACGTGATCAGCTACTCGGCGTCGGGACTGCCGACCGGAGCCACATTCGCCGGGCAGACGTTCAGTTGGACGCCCGGGTACGACCAGGCAGGCAACTACAACGTGACGTTCGTGGCCAGCGACGGCCGGGTCCAGGACTCCGAGACGATCACAATCTCGGTCGCCAACGTCAACCGGGCGCCCGCGCTGGCCGGCATTGGGAACCGTTCTGTCGATGAAGAGGAGACGCTGTCGTTTACCCTCTCGGCAACCGACCCGGATGGTACGGCCCTGACCTACTCCGCCACGGGCCTTCCCTCCGGTGCGAACCTCAGCGGCCCGAGCTTCACGTGGACGCCCACGGACGACCAGATCGGCTCGCACGAGATCACGTTCGTCGTGAGCGACGGCATGAGCACCGATTCCGAGACGATCACGGTGGCGGTTGTGAGCACCGTGACGGACCAGACGGCCCCGGTCGTGGCGCGGCAATCGCCCGCCCCGGGCGCCATCCAGGTGCCGTTGAACAACCTGATCACGCTACATGTGACGGATGCCGGAAGAGGCGTGAACGCCGCCTCGGTCCACATTACCGTCGATGGGCAGGTCGTATACGACGGCGACACGGCCGCGTACACGAGCGGCTCCGGGCGGTGCAGCCGCCTCGGCCTGAAGAACGACTACGAGTTTGTCTATCAGCACGAGCAGATGTTCGATTTCGATCACACCGTGGTCGTGACCGTCAGCGCCGCGGACCGGGCGGGCAACGTCATGAACGAGGCCCGATACTCGTTCACGACGGAAATGCGGACTTTCGGCAGCAACAAGCGAGTCTGCGGGGCCGACGCGGCCTCCTCCGAGGCGCCCGTGACGGCGAGCGACGCTGCCGGGAACATCTGGGCGGCCTGGCACGCCGGTCCGGAAGGCGCCAGGGACATCTACGTTGCCAGATTGCGGGCAGGCGAGGAGTTCTTCGATACGCCCGTGCAGGTCACGACCGATCCCGGTGACCAGTGCAATCCGGACATCGCGCTGGCCAACAACGGCTCTGTGTGCGTTGTCTGGCAGGACCATCGTCGAGGCAACTGGGATGTCTTCATGTCCACAACCACCACCGGTCAGGCCTTCACCAAGGAGACCCTTGTCACAGACTCCGATGATAACCAGGTCGAACCCGTCGTGGCTGCGGATGGCGGATCGCCCAGTTGCGTCTACGTCGCGTGGCAGGACGATCGCAACGGCAATCAGGACATCTTCGTAGCCAGCTCGACGAATGCCTTCGCCAGCATGACCACGGCGACGGTCACAACGAATACGGCGGACCAGACCTCTCCGGACATGGCAATCGGCGCGACCAATGCAGCCTATCTCGTCTGGACGGATATGAGAAAGGGGCAGGCGGATATCTATGGAGGGGCAGGCACTGCTTCCTGGTCCAACGTTCCGGTGGTCACCAGCGACGGCGATCAAAGCGATCCGGTGATAGCCGTGACGCCGGGCAGTTCCGTCCTGCATTTTCTATGGACTGACGATAGCTCGGGCAGTCCGGATATCTACTACGCGGCGTCGAACGGCCTTCCGGCCGCGCCCGTAACCGGGGCCAACATCAGCGACGACACCTCCGGCGCCGCTCAGACCGCCGGGGCCTTGGCGTGCACCGCCGACGGGAAGGTCTTCGCCTGCTGGCAGGACACGCGGAACATCGGCCCGTACGGTGAGGATGCGGACGTGTACTTCGCCGAGATCAGCTCGGGCGCCGGGAAGACAAACATCCTCATAGACGACGAGGGCAACCGAGCCAGCCAGGTCTCGCCGGTCGTCTCTGTGACTGCGGCCGGTCAGCCGTACGTTGTCTGGACGGACGACCGCAGCATGGTGCCTGAAATCTACTATGCCGCGACGACGTGCATCGATCTGACTCCGCTGCACTCGGCCGTGGTCGCCGCCGCCACGGGGGCGACTGTCGGCGCGGACCCGATGGCAATCACCGGAACCGAAGACGTCTCCATCGTCGTGCCAGCGGGTGCCTGCCCGACCGACCTTCGAATCACCATCTCGAAGATCCTGAATCCGGTGCTCTCGTCGAGCGATTGCTTCGGAAGCTATGACTTCGGACCCAGCGGCGTCGAGTTCGACCAGCCGGTGACGGTGACAATCCCGTACGCGGTCTCTGAGACGGACCCTCAGGCCCGGGCGTACTGGTACGACTCGCTCACCGGGGCGCTGAGCGAACAGGGCATCACTGATATCGAGAACATCACGATCAACGCCAATCTGCGTGCCCTGCGATTCAAGACCACGCACTTCACGCCCTACTACGTCGTGGCCGACGATGCCGAGGTTATCGGGTTCAGCAGCAACGACGGCGGCGGGTGTTCGATGTCCCGGGCCACCCACGGCTCGCCCAGGCACCTGCTCGTTCCGTACGGCATCGTAGCTGTGGCCATGGCAATCCTGCAGTACAAGGACAGAAAGAGGGCGGCCAGAAGCGTCGAATCATGACAGAGACCCCGGATCAACTCCAGTTTCAGTGCGGCGACGTCAACTCGTGCGCTCTCATCGAGCCGGCGTCTCTCTTGCGGCCTGCCTCCTTGACGACGGCTTCGGCGCTGCCGGCCCTGGAGACTGCCGTGGTGGCCGCCGGCGCGATCGCGACCGTGCGGTTCCTGCACGTGCGTGATGCCGCCGACCTGCAGTGGGTCCTGATCCCCTCCGTGCTGGTCATCGCTGCCCTGGTGCCGACGTGGATTGCGAATCGGGATTTCCCCCATATCGGATTCCGCGCCGACCGCATCCGCCTCGCTCTGACGACAGTGCTGCCGCTGTGCCTTTGCATCCTGCCGGCGGTCTATCTCGGCCTGTGGCTGTTGGATTCGTTGGGTCTGCCGATCCCCCTGCGGCCGGCTCTCGTGGGACGACAAGACTGGATCACCTGGCTACTCTACCAATTCCTCTATGTGGCAGCAGCCGAAGAAGTATTTTTTCGCGGCTATATCCAGGCCAATGCGATGCGGTGGCTCTGCGAACGGCGTCTGTCCGAACCGGCGCAGCGGTGGATCGCCATTGGGGTCTCGGCGGCGTGTTTCGCCCTGGCCCACGTCGTCGTCCAGGGTCAGATAATATCGGCCCTGACGTTCCTGCCCGGTCTGCTCATGGCATGGCTGTTCGTCCGCACCGGCTCTCTGCTGGCGCCCATCCTCTTCCACGGCCTGGCTAACGTCTCCTACGGGATCATGGCCGCGACCTTCGCATGACCCATGACACGGACGAGCTTATCGGTGCTTCCTGACGGCCTTCGCACCTACGGCCCGATAAGACACGGCGTCTGACAACCTCTCCCGCGCGGATCGAGCAACCATTTGCCCTGGCGCCATTCAGATCAAGTGCGAACCATCGCGGGACGATAGAACGCTTGGCAATAGTACGTTCGGACGAGGGTTTCCATGAACGAAAAACGGTTCATCAAGGTCTTCTGGCTGGCCAAGGCCGCCCTGCTCGTCGTGTTGGCTTACGCCGGTTTCAAAGCAATTACCGGGCACTTGCACTTTGGGGCGTTCGACCCGGCCGTCGTCTCCGGCAATGAGCACACGACCGAGGTGGCGCCGGCGGCGGTGAGGACCCAGTCGCGATCCGACTACAGGGCGATCCTCCAGGGCAATCTGTTCGCCGGGCCCGACGATAGCGCGGATTCAGGGGCCGACACCGGCCAACCGCAGGCGCTCGACTCGATGCCGTCGGCAGAGGAGTTGGGGCTCCGGCTGGTCGGTACCATCGCCGGCGGCCCGGCAGTCTCTCGCGCCAACATCCAGAACACCAAGGTAAACACGACGGGGGTCTACCGAATCGGAGACACCGTCGCCTCGGCCAAAATAGAGGCGATCCAACAGGACGCCGTCGTGCTATCGCACGAAGGCCGGCAGTTGATTCTACGGTCGCATACCGGTGCGACCAGCAGCCAGGAGTCCCCCGCCGATACGGGAAAGCCGACCGAGGAGACGCCCGCGCCGACAACCCAACAAGGCACTCCTGCGCCCATCAAGGCGGACTACATCGCGGAGGTTTTCCGCAAGGCAACCATCGAGCCCGTGGTGAAGAACGATCAGACCCAGGGTCTGCAAATCACCGGCCTGGACAAGATTCCGATGGCCGAACTGTTCGGCCTCAAAAACGGGGACATCATCCAGAGCGTCAACGGCCAGCAACTGACGAATAAGCAGAAGGCCTTCCAGGTCCTCATGAAGGCCAAGACACAATCGAAGGTGGATATCCAACTGTTACGTGACGGCAAGAGCAAGAATCTGTCATTCGACCGATAGCAGCAGGGCGCCCTACGCGATGCAACGTGTCGGGGCCCCGGATGGAGGGCATCTTGAGTATGCAAAGACATCCCAATAACACTCAATCGCGGAGCAGCCGCGCCGCCGGACGTGCGGTTCTCGCGGCCCTGGCATTATGGACCCTGGCGATCGTAGCAGGCTGCCAGACGCAGCCTCCGGCTGCCGTCGAGACGCCCGCCGACTCATCCCAGCCCGTGCAGCAGCAGGCGGAAGCCGTTCGCCCGGCGACCGGCACGCCGCAGGCCGAGCCCGTCGCTCCGGAGCGAATCTCGCACCCGCCGGTGATGCCTCGGGAGAATGACGCGGGATTTGCCCGAGAGAGCCAGACCCGGCGATGGATCGCCGAGAAAGAGGTAATCACCCCGGTCGAGCTCTCTTCGCGGATCTCGACGCCGGCATCGGAACCGCCGGCCGCGGAGCCCCCGGCACAGCAGCCGCTCGCGGTCACTCCCGCACCTCAGGCGATGCCCTCGCTTCGGCCCGGCATGGCCGATGAGATGGTCTCCGTGAACTTCGACAACGTGGACATTCGAACCGTGCTTAAGACGGTCGGCGACATCACGGGGATCAACTTCATCCCGCACCAGCAAGTCACCGGCACGGTCACGGTCATGTCTCCCACCCCCATCCGGCTGGGCGATATCTATGGCTTCCTGCAATCGATTCTCGACGTGCACGGATACGCCACGATCGAGACGGAGAACGCCGTCAAGGTGATCCCGAAGGCGGAGGCCGTCAAGAACCACCTGCAGGTGCGAATCGGCGCCGACCCGGCCGACATCCCCATGACCGATGTGATCGTAACGCAGATCCTCCCGTTGAAGTACGCGGACGCTGCGGACGTCAGCCAGGTCATCCAGCCCTTGCTGTCCACGGGCGCCCAGATGGCGACCTATCCGAGGACCAACTCGCTGATGATTACGGACACCTCCTCGAACCTCCACCACATCGCGCAGGTCATCCAGCAGCTCGACGTGGCCGGCTCCAAGGAGAAGGTGATGCTGTTCCCGCTCACCCATGCCTCGGCACAGGTGCTCAGCGAGCAGATCACCCGAATTCTCGAAAAAGGCAGGAGCGGCGCCTCACAAGCGGGCCGTCCTCAGGCGACCGCCGTGGGTGCTGGCCCCCGAATTCTCCCGGACGACCGAACGAACTCGATCCTCGTCATCGCCGGTGAACAGGAGGCCGAGACCGTTCGAGACCTGATTCAGCAGCTCGACATCGAAAGACCGGTCGGCATGAACAATGTCCACGTCACGTACCTCAAGAACGCGGACGCCAACGAGGTGAGCCGGTCGCTCGAACAGGCCCTGGCCAGCATGAAGCTGACCGGCACGGCCGACGCAACCCAACAAATCCAGGTCACTCCCGATCCGAGCACGAACGCCCTTGTAATCGTCGCGTCGCCTCAGGATTTCGAGGTGATCTCGCAGATCGTCGAGAAGCTCGACATCGTTCGCGAGCAGGTCCTCGTCGAGATGTTGATTATGGAGGTGACGGAAGAATCGCTTCAGGAAATCGGCATCGACTGGGCCACGATGGACACGGTCGTATCCGACAGCATCCGCGGTTTCGGGGTGACGAATTTCGGTCCGCGGATCGACTACCTGGGCGGCACGTCGGAGGGCTTGAACGTGGGCGCCTGGAAGCGGACCGACAGCGGCCTGCAGATCGGGGCGATCCTCCACGCAATGCAGAATGAGTCCGGCGTGAACATCCTGTCGACGCCGTCGATCGTGACCTCGAACCATCGCACGGCCAAGCTCGTCGTCGGCGAGAACCGACCCTTCGTGACCGAATCGCGGATCACCG
>ENA-UPTA01000969-UPTA01000969.1-activated-sludge-metagenome-genome-assembly--contig:-NODE-969-length-32751-cov-7.827410_pt1 | contig 32751 bp, 32 predicted proteins | sample MGYA00238184_ERZ773361 | MGnify/ENA primary metagenome ERZ773361 (study PRJEB29100, sample SAMN05720205) | activated sludge metagenome | isolation source: anaerobic digester from wastewater... | reverse complement strand
CCAGCTGGTACTCGGACAAAGCGGCAATTACACCTTCCTGAGCCGTGCTTATTAAACCAATTTTCAATCATTCATCACCATAAATTTATTATCATGAAAAACACATCAAAATTACTGGCAAAGTTGTCATTCGCAGTACTGGCACTTGCCTTCCTGCTCACCGGATGCAAGAAAGAAGAAAAAATTGCACCAACGGATCAGCAGATCCTGGAAAACAAAATCCAGGATATTATTCCCCAGAAATACCTGGACACCCTGAAAATACTCGGGTTGACCATTCACAGCAGCACCACGCCGCCGAATGTGGAGGGTGTCTATGACATCTCTCCGACCAAACTCAGAAGTACCAACCGACCGCAGGACATCGTCGGAAGTACAGGGTTCAATTCCAAAATGAAACTATTCGAACAAAGTTCCGATGATTTCAGTATCCGCCTGTTGGGCAAAATGTTTCTGAGTGAAAACGATACGAGCATTGCTACCGCTATTTCCGGCAGCGGAAATAACTTCACGGTCTATGGAAAAGTGAAATCTGTATTTGGCGAAAATTCGGCCATCATTGCCATCATATTATCTGCCACCAAAGATGGAGATGCGCTGCGAAATGTGGAATTCGGCATCATCAATATTGACAACAGCAATGGTGGAAATGTCTTTATTGAAGAAGGACAGGGACGCGTCTGGTTTGACAGCGATTTCATTTCCAATACGACAAACGTATTCAGAATGTCCGACAGAAATCTGACAGAAAATCAACCTGCACAACCGGGAAATACGATCATTTCGGGTGTTTTGAAATGAAGTTGGTTGGTTGATGAGATGCCGCCTTCGGGCGGCATTTTTTGTAACAAAAAAGGATATGGTGGTTTTCCCTGAGTTTTTACATCGGTGGTTTCTGATGAAGATAAAGCAACTCCATAATCGGAACTTTACACTATCAAATAAAACAAACCAAATCACTCACAAAAAAATCTAACACCATGAAAACAATCAACATCCAGAGAACAGTATGCAGCATCGTGGTATTTATGCTTATGCTATTTACCCAATCCTGCAAAAAAGACAATGTAGGGCCAAACGGCAGCAACAGCGGTTTTGATGAGCGCGTTATCGGCAGCTGGCAACATCAGGAAATTCTGGGAGAACGCGAATTCACCCAGACATTTGTGGACGAAATTACATTCAGAGCAGATGGCACCGGCTTTGAAGAAACTTTCGATATCGGAAGTGCAGGCCAAAGCCCTCGTCAGCGTGTCAACTTTACGTGGTCCAGAAAACCAAACAATGTGTTGTCCATCCGCTTTGATGCGAACAACGTTTTTGATATCCGATTTACCATTACGGACAGCGGCGAAGGAATGGCTATGACATCACCGAACGGAACTCGTAAAGTATTTACCAGAATGAATTAACAGGGTAGTTTTTTTAGTTGTTTACGCGAGAATTCCGGCTTTTAGAGGCCGGAATTCTTATTTTCAGGAAACGGGCAGTTCGATGTTTACGGAAGTGCCTTTGCCGATAGCGGAATCGATATCCATCCTGCCGCCCAACAAGGCAATCCGCTGCTGCATGCTGTGCAGACCGATGCCGTCTTTTTGTCGTATGATATTCACATCAAATCCTTTTCCATCATCTTCCACCGTGATGGAGAGCTGATTGTCGTGGCGGGAGATTTGCACCAGCACTTCTCCTGCTTCCGCGTATTTCACGATATTGTTCAGCAGCTCCTGAATAATGCGGTAAACCAGCAGTTCAAAACGCTGCGGCAGGCGCTCTTCCAGTCCGTAGTGCTGAAAGTCGATTTCCATCCGGCTGCTGCTTTCCATCGCGTGACAGAACTGTGCCGTGGCTTCCGTCAGTCCCAGTCGCTCCAGCGCGGAAGGCATCAGCGCATGTGAAATCTTGCGGATATCCTGTGAGGCGGTGTTCAGTAATTCCAGGGCTTTATCAAAATCTTCTTCCTGCTGCTGACCGGCAGCTGTTTGTCTGATTTTTGCAAACCTGAGTTTCACCATGCTCATCAGTCCGCCAATGCCGTCGTGCAGTTCTTTTGCCAGCCGCGCTCTTTCCGTTTCTTCACCATCCATGATGGCCTGTGTCAGTTCGAGTTTTTTCTGCTGTTCTATCGTGATAATTTTATTTTGCAGCAAGGTTTGCCGTTGTTTGAAAAAGAGATACAACAGGATGGCGCCCACCAGCAAGACGAAGAATAATACCACGGCAATGGCCAGCCTGATCCGTGCCTGCTTTGTTTTTATCAGTTGCTCCTGAATTTCCACCTGCTGCCGCGCAATCTGTGTTTCTTTCTGTGCGGTCTGATATTTTGTTTCCAGTTCATTCAGCGTATTATTTCTCTTTTCAAAAAACACACTGTCGCTGTATTGCTGATATAATTGTGCAAATGCGTACGCGTTTTTGTAGTCGCCGCCGGCCGCTGCGATATCTTTGTACAGTCCATAGACCCGCTTGCTCAGCTGAAAGGAATGCACTTCTTCCGCAAGTGTCGCCGCTTTCTGAATGGCATCGCGGGCGGCGGTATTTTGTTGCAGTGCCAGCGCGCTTTCCGCCAGATTGCAATAGGCAAAACAGACGTCGTAGCGGGAGTTTGTTTTCTGCAGGTAGGTCAGCGACTGCTGTGCGCTTGTTTGTGCCAATAGCCACATTTTTTCGGATTTATACAATTCGAAAAAAGCTTTATAAGCATAGCCGGTCACAAAATCATTGCGGATGGATTGCCCAAGTTGCAGCGCCCGTGTCGCGTAGTATTTCGCACTGTCCGGTTGTTTGTTTTTGGTAAATGAAATGGACACATCGTGCGCAATCATACCTTCGCTGAAGGTGTCATTTTTTGTCACCGCTGTCTGATAGGCCAGCAGATTGTATTGCAGTGCCGGCTGATATTGTTCCGTATGATTGTAAATAGATGCGATATTGCTGTAGCAAATCGTGAGGCCATTATAAAATGCGATGGAATCAAAGATGACGGCTGCTTTCTGATAGTTGGCAATTGCCAGATCATAATAGCCTTTTACCTGATAAATATTGGCCAGAGAATTAAGTGTAATACCTGTTTCCTTAGCGTTTTTTTGCTGCCGGAAAATGGCAATGGCCTCTTCGCACAGCGCGATATTCTCACTTTCTTTGTTGATGGTGGCATTCAGCACGGCCTTTCTGCGCAGCGCCTTTCCGTATATTTCCGGTTGTTTCTCGCGCAGATTTTTGCCGGTCAGCAATTGGTTGTAGTAAAACAACGCACTGTCTCTGTCGAGTTTTTCATAAAATTGCGCACGTCCGAACAGTGTGTCGGTATTCGGTGCGGCATGCGCTGACAGGCTCAGGAAAATACTCAGAAAAAGGCTATATGATAGAAGATGTTTCAAATAAAATGGCGATTTATGGCTAGACAACTATAAAAATATTATTTTTATTGACAAACTTACAAGTATTTATGATAACCATAGGAATTGTGGATGACCACGGAATTGTATTGCAGGGTGTTTCCAATATGTTTGCCCCGAAAAAGGAATTCAGCGTACGCTTTGCCATCAACAACCTGACGGAGGCTGGAAAGGCACTGGAAGAAGAGCAACCACAGGTTCTATTCCTGGATATCAATATCAAAGGAGATGACGGACTGGATGCATTAAAGATATACAAGAAAAAGTATCCGGCCATGAAGGTCATCATGCTTACTTCCTTTGAGGAGACTGCGCTGGTGAAGACGGCCATCCGCAACGGCGCGGACGGCTACCTGCTGAAAGACGCTTCCGAGCAGGATTTTCTGGCAGCTATCGACACGGTACTGAAAGGCGAACAATATATCCAGAAAAGCATGCAGGACCTCATGCTGAAGGAAGCCATGGGACAAAAGAAAGACAATTCCTATATCCCCAAACTCACCCGACGTGAAAAGGAAATTCTGCAGCTGATAATAGATGAAAAGACGACCCAGGAAATCGCGGACACGCTGTTTCTCAGCGTATCCACGGTGGAGACGCACCGCATGAATCTCATCAGCAAACTGGGTGTAAAAAACGTGGCCGGTCTGGTGAAACTAACCCTGGAGCGTGGTTTGCTGAAGGACTAAATTTTCGTAAATACCACACGGAATTTTGTCAGCTTGCCATCATTGCGGGCGAAGTAACTCACCCGGAATGAACTGGCGGAGCGCGACTCTATTTCCCATATTTCATTGATACCACCGCCATCCACGCGGAGGCTGTTGCCGTTGTTGCCTTCTTCAATAATACCGCTGGCTTTAATGTCCGGATCTGCGATATTGCATTTTTCGCCTTCCAGCAACTGAAACGTATTGTTTTCCGCATTGAACTGCCAGATATTGTCTTTGGCGCAATCCGGCTTGGCGCTCAGGATGTCGATATTGGGAATCGTGTCCGGCGCGATGGAATCGGCCGAAATCAGGATACTGGTTTTTCGCCAGCTGCTTTTCGCCAGCTCTTCTGTCAGCGTAGGATTTTCTTCTTTCTTGCAGGCTACCATAGCAATGGCGATGCCAATCAGCAAATACACAGTTTTCATAATTGTTGTTTTATGGTATGAAATTAAATGGTTCCGGGAATTTAAAAATAATGGAAAACCACCGAAAATAAAATTCAGGGTAACTACCTGGATTTATTGGCCAATTGACCGCAGGCAGCGTCGATATCCTTGCCGCGGCTTTTTCGCACGTGCGCAATTACCTTTTGACGCGTCAGGTACTCGATGAATTTCTCCCGTTTTTCTACGGTAGATTTCACGAAATCGGCGTTTTCAATCTTGTTATATTCAATCACATTGATTTTGACATCTTTCAGTTGACGGCAGAGATCGACCAGTTTTTTCGCGTCCTCCAGCGTGTCGTTCACACCCTCCAGCAGGATATACTCGAAGGTTACTTCGCCCTTGCATTTCGATTGAAAATACTGCAATGCTTCTATCAGCACTTCAATATTGTTTTGTTCATTGATGGGCATGATGGTGTTTCGCTTTTCATCATCTGCCGCGTGTAAAGAGAGCGCGAGGTTGAATTTTACGCCATCATCCGCCAGTTTTTTTATCATTTTGGCAATGCCTGCTGTCGACACGGTGATGCGCTTGGCCGCCATATTCAATCCTTCTTCCGAAGTGATTTTGTCAATCGCGCTCAGCACATTGCTGTAGTTCAGCAGCGGCTCGCCCATGCCCATAAAAACGATGTTGGTGAGGCCGCGACCCAGACTTTCCAGCGCCTGATTATTTATCAGTACTACCTGATCGTAGATTTCGGCGGCGGTTAAATTGCGTTCGCGTTTCAGGAATCCGGTGGCGCAGAATGAGCAGGTGAGGCTGCAACCGACCTGAGAAGATACGCAGGCCGTGGCGCGGTCTTCGGTCGGAATCAGCACGCCCTCAATCAGGTGCTTGTCGTGCAGCTGAAAGGCGGATTTGATGGTGCCGTCATTCGATTGCTGCAATTTGTACACACTGACAGGATGCAGCACGAAATGCGCTTTCAGCTTTTCCCGCAGTTCTTTGGAAAGATTGGTCATCTCATCAAAATCTACAGCTGATTTCTTCCACAGCCATTCATAGATTTGTTTGGCGCGGAATGGTTTTTCTCCCAACTGACCCAATTGGTCAATCAGCTGTTCTTTGGATAAAGTCCGTATGTCTGTTTTCGTTGACAAGATGCTGCAAAGATAGACATACCATTTGTTTTACGTGCGGGAAACAGTTTAAATTAATTGTCTACCTGCAATGCTTTTCTGTGATAGCGCGATACCGTATTCGGATCCGGGTGAATGCGCAACTGACTCTCGTCCTTGCCTTCATAGGGCAAAACAGATAACAGATACCGGATGCTTTCCAGTCGGGCTTTTTGTTTGTTATTGGCTTTTACGATAATCCACGGGCTGAAAGAAGTATGTGTGCGGCTGAACATTTCTTCCTTGAATCTGGTGTAATCATCCCATTTTTCCTGTGCCTGCATATCAACAGGACTGAGTTTCCACTGTTTCAGCGGATTTCGCTTGCGCGACTCAAATCTTCTCAACTGTTCCTCTTTGGATATGGAAAACCAGAATTTAACAATTATCACTCCGTCTTCATACAGCATGTGTTCAAATTCCGTCACTTGCTTCATGTACATTTCATACTGATGCTGGGTACAGAACTTGTTCACCGGTTCCACGACCGCCCGATTGTACCAGCTTCTATCAAAAAAAACAATTTCACCTTTGTTGGGCAGTTGCCGCACATATCGCTGAAAATACCACTGTCCTAATTCTTCATCGGTAGGTTTTGGCAATGCTACCACCCGCAGTGTTCTCGGATTCAGGTGTTCTGTAAAACGTCGGATAGTGCCGCCCTTTCCCGCTGCATCTCTTCCCTCAAACAAAATGGCCAGCCGCATTCCCTTGCTCTGTATCCAGCGTTGCATCTTGACCAACTCAATCTGCAACTTCTCCAGCTCCTCTTCATACTTGATAGTGCTGAATATTTTCTGCGGATTGGCATTATTCTTTTGAAATAATGAAGACAAATCATCTTTTGTGCGCAGGTTTTTCAATTCACCCAATGTGACGGTTTTCATTTCCCAGTTGTTGTCTTCATCTGTGGAAACGCCATTCGCATGGCCGTTCTTAATGGGGCCAGGTGTTTTGATGACAGCATTGGCTGTTTTATCTGATGGAATTGTTGTTTTTGTAATACGGGTCATCTGTGTGTGTTTTGCAATAAAATTAAATACACCTATTTTCCATTTATATGACATTAATCATCAATTGGTATGATTGTGGTCATGTTTTCGGGGTTTTTGGTAATTTGATTATCTTTGACAGATGTTTCGCAAGATCTCCGCAGATAAAATATATCCGGTCACTGCTGCTCCGATAGAAAACGGCGTTGTCGTAGTGGATAGTGCCGGAAAAATAGTGTCGCTCGACAGGGCAGAACAACATGATGCTGCTGAATTGGAAAAGTACAGTGGTATTATCGTTCCGGGATTTATCAATGCACATTGCCATCTGGAGTTATCGCATCTCAAAGGAGTTGCGCAGACAGGCACGGGACTGATAGATTTTATTTCGCAGGTAATCAGCAACAGAAACCATGCGCAGGAAATCATCCGCGATGCCATTGCCCGCGAAGCACAATATATGCTGGAAAATGGCATTGTGGCGGTGGGGGATATTTCCAATACTGCCGATACTTTCCTTCAAAAACAACAGGAACAGCTGCATTACTATACCTTTGTCGAGTATTTTGATATGTTTCAGACCGACAGGACGGCGGCTACGATGGCACAATACGATGCGGTCTTTCATCAGCTGCAGGAAACAACGAAAAACAAGATTTCCCGGGTGCCGCACGCGCCTTATTCGGTGTCGCGGGGCTTGTTTCAGCAACTGTGCGATACACAACAGGGAAAAACCATTTCCATCCACAATCAGGAAACACCGCCGGAAAATGAACTTTTTCAAACCAAAACAGGAGATTTCATTTCGTTTTATGAACGTATCGGCTTTGAAACCAAAGATATTCCGCTACTGCATCAATCCTCCATTCATTACGCACTTGAATATCTGAACAGCAAAAACCGCACGCTTTTTGTGCACAATACGCTGACACAAAAACAGGATATCGCCGCCGCCCACGATACATTGGGAAAGGAACAGGTATTCTGGGCGACTTGTCCGAATGCGAATCTGTATATCGAAAACAACCTGCCATACTACAGACATTTTCTGGATATGGAGGCTACGGTTTGTATCGGTACCGACAGCCTGACCTCCAACTGGCAGCTGAATATACTGGAAGAAATAAAAACTATTCTGAAATATCAGTCTTACCTCGACTTTGAAACGGTGCTGGCCTGGGCTACCATCAACGGCGCAAAAGCATTGGGCTTTGATGCCACTTTAGGTTCGATAGAAGCCGGCAAATCTCCGGGACTGGTCTTGATAGACAATATGGAAAACGGGAAATTGACCTATGCATCCGGCAGCAAAAGAATCATTTAACCGTTGAGATACTCAGTTTACAAAGTATAAATCACCGTACAGGCAACAATGAATATAACAATCGACATCGGCAATACCCGCACTAAAATCGGCATATTTGATGAGGCCGATTTCAATACGGTGATGACGGCAGAAAACGGACATCCCATTGATTACGATGCCATTCTGGACCGGTTTGATATCCAGAAAGCCATAGTGTCCAGCACTATTGATATTCCGACAGACTGTATCCGCGCGATAGAAAGGGTGCCGCACCATCTGATGCTTACGCAGGAAACCCGATTGCCCTTTAAAAATCTGTACCAATCGGATAGTCTGGGCAAAGACCGGCTTGCCCTCGCCGCCGCCGCCGCCGCCCGTTTTCCGGAACAAGACAACCTCATTATCGGCTGCGGCACCTGCATTACTTTTAATTTCATTAATAAAAACAATGAATTTCTGGGTGGAAGCATTCATCCCGGACTTAAAATGCGACTGCAGGCCATGCATACCTTTACCGGAAAATTGCCCTTGGTGCACTTGGAAGATATTTCACAACTCATTGGAAATGAAACTGAAACAAATTTGCTTATCGGCGCTTTAAACGGCGCAGCCCGCGAAATCGACGGGATGACAGGTGAATATTTAGTTAAATTTCCTGAAATGAATATAATAATTACCGGTGGAGATGCGGAATTGTTGGTTAATAGGCTTAAAAACAAGATATTTGCCATTTCCGATTGTACATTAATCGGCCTCAATCACATACTAAACTATAATGCGTAGAATCTTATTGATCACATTGCTGGCTCTGACAGTCCGACCTTTACTGGCACAAGAACATACACCTTATTCCCGGTACGGGTTGGGTTTCGCTTCTGATAACAACAATGCCCAATCGGCACAGATGGGCGGACTCGGTGCGGCATTCCAGTCCGGAGAAACGGTCAACTATCTCAATCCTGCTTCTTATGCTTCGCTCAGACTCACAACTTTGGATGCAGGATTTTCCGGCAATTTCGGTAAAATAAAAACACAGAATCTGAAGGCTAAACAGAACAGCTTCAGCCTGAACTACCTTTCTCTGTTTTTTCCGGTAAACAAATACTGGACTACGGGCGCGTCTCTGTTGCCATTTACGGCAAAGGATTATCTCATTTCGCAGAATGCGGTATATGACAGTGCCAATGTCGTGCAGGTGGAATACGAAGGCTCCGGTACGACTTACAACCTGTCGTGGGGCAACGGATTTAAATACAAAGGATTTCAGGTTGGCTTTAATGTCGGATATCTTTTTGGAAAACTGAATAATAATGCGCTTGCATTCCCACTAAATCAAGGCGGCAGTTTCGACAACACGGCCTATACCACCTGGTCTTTCACTAATGCCAAAATCAGCAGTTTCATGTGGAATGCCGGGGCGCAATATGTGCTGGATGTGAAAAGCAAGAAAGACAGCAATAAAATTTACAATGTTGTATTTGGCTTATCGGGTTCTGCACCGATAAAATTAGGAAAAGGATCCTATGTCGATAATGGCATCTACACTTTCGCATCGGCTTATCTGGCCGGCAGAAATACGGATGCAGGTATCAATGACTATATCACGGATTACATCCAGCCACGCGTGCAGGCCGGCAAAATACTGGATACGTTGTATGAAGGATTAAACCAGTCTGTTAACGTCAGGATTCCCGCCACGCTGAACGTGGGTATTATGGTATCCCGAGGTGTGAAATTCAAAGCCGGCGTCGACTTTAAGTTTCAGCCGTGGAGTAAGTACCGCGGATTTGAGGACAATGCCGCTTCGCGACTCAGCAACAGTTGGAGAGTAGCTGCCGGTGGTGAGTTTTTGCCGAATGACAAGAATTTTTCCAAGTTCTTCACCCGCCTGAAATACCGCGCCGGATTTAACTATACACGTACCAATATCACTATCAATGATCAGGCGATAAATGAGTTTGGCATAAACTTTGGAGTAGGCATACCGATTATCATCACGACAGCCAATGAAGAAGGATTATTGCAGAAATTGTATACCTACGCATTCAGCATCGGATTGGAAGCGGGCAGCCGCGGTACCATCCAGAAAAACCTGGTGCGCGAGAACTTTTTCCGCCTGAAATTCGGCATTTCATTAAATGACAGATGGTTTGTAAAACGTAAATACTATTAATAAAAAAACGACCGACAGAAAATGAGAAACTGGAATAAAATTATCCTGACATTTGGATTGTTTCTGGCAACATGGGGATGGGCATCCGCCCAGAATTGTCCGCGTTACATCGCCGGAGATAGTTTGAAAACAACCCCTGCTTATTCTATCTACCGCGAATTCTTTAAAAAGAATCTTTATTCTGAAGGATACGACCAGTGGAAAAACATGTTTAACAATGCGCCGGCATTCCGCAATCAGACATTTATTGACGGGGTTGCCATGTATACGCATTTTATCCAGAACACCACGGATGCAACACTGCGTCAGAACTACATAGACACCTTGTTTCAGGTGTATAAAAAACAGGAAGAATGTATCGGCGACAACGAATATATGTTGGGTAAAAAAGCCATCGACCTGTTGAAATACGGCAAAAACGCGGATATTCCGGAAGCCCGTGTCGCACTGGAAAAAACATTGAAATTAAGCGGAGACAAAGCTTTCCCTTATTACATACAGACGTATTTCAAATTACTCATCAACCAGTTGGGCAAAGACGCTGCCGTTACGGAAGATTTGGTGAAAGCAAAATACGATGAACTGACAGTGGTGGTAGATAAAAATATCGCTCAGCCGGGCAACAAGCAATTGCAGGCGTACAAAGAAGTGAAAACGCTGATAGATGATTTGTTTACCCAAAACTTTGCGGACAAATCAGATCCGGCAGATTGCGCCAAGCTGATGGAAATTTACATGAAAAAATATCAGCAAAATCCGAATGACCTGGAAACGATTCGCACCGTATATACAAAAACACGCGGCTGCGCAGACAGCGTAACCAATGTGGAGTTGCTGAAAAAGCTCAATGCGATGGATCCAAACTATAGCTACGCTATCCGTTTGGGCAGCATCTATATGAAAAACAAACTTTTCGACTCTGCCTACGTGTTATACGAAAACGCGGCAGCGAAAGAAGCAGATTCTTCCAAAAGAGCTGATTTGTACTATATCCTCGCTTCGCTGAAAGCCGACAAAAACGACTTCTCCGCTTCCAGAGATTTAGCAAAACAAGCGTTGGTGTACAATCCGTCTTTGGGCAAGGCGCACCTGCTGATAGGTACTTTATATGCTGGCAGCGGAAAATTATGCGGTCCCGGCACCGGCTTCAAAAGCCAGATAGTACTGTGGCCGGCGTTTGATGAATTCAGAAAAGCCATTGAAGTGGGCAATGATGAAACCAAACAGGAAGCGCAAAAAATGATAGACACCTATACACAATATCTGCCTACCAAAGCAGAGATTGCAGCCAAGAAATTAAAAATCGGTGCTCCTTACACCATCGACTGCTGGATCAATGAGACCACCACGGTGAAAGCAAGATAAAGGTCACCACATAATTAGATATCCCGAAGTTCACTTCGGGATTTTTTTTGCCCTGCTGATACGAAGCATTGCCTTAAATCGTACCTTCGTATCGTGTTAGAATATCCATATCTCAAGGCATTACATATCATCTTTGTGGTGAACTGGTTTGCAGGTTTGTTTTATCTGCCGCGATTGTTTATTTACGCCCGCGAAGCACAGGACAAACCCGAGCCGGAACGCAGTATACTGATTCGTCAGTTGCAGGTCATGCAGCACAAACTGTGGTATATTATTACGTGGCCGTCCGCTGTCATCACCCTGATTTTCGGCGTGTGGCTGCTGGTGCAGACCGGTTTTATTGCTCAACCGTGGATGCATATCAAACTGGCATTTGTGGTGGCCCTGTATATCTATCATTACACCTTGCACATCATCTTTCTGCAACAGCAAAAAGGCATATTTAAATACACTTCCACACAGCTGCGAATCTGGAATGAAGTAGCCACTGTTTTGCTGTTTGCTATTGTATTTCTCGTTGTGGTAAAAACCAGTTTAAGCTGGCTCACAGGCCTCGCTGGTTTGTTTGTGCTGGTTGTCTTGCTGATGTCGGGAATCAAACTCTATCAGCGCATCCGGGAAAAAAATCAGTGATTTATCCCAATACGACATCCAGTGTCATCATCACCATGAAGCCCACCATAAAACCCAGCGTGGCCAGGTCGGTATATTTATCGCGTTGTGTTTCGGGTATCACTTCTTCCACCACTACATACATCATCGCGCCGGCGGCAAATGCCAGTGAATACGGCAGGATAGGCGTGAATGTGTAGACCGCCCAGGCACCCACGACGGCGGCAAATGGCTCTACCATTGCGGAAAGTTGTCCGAAATTAAAACTCTTCCAGCGACTCAGTCCCTGACGGCGCATTGGCATCGCGACGGCAATTCCTTCGGGAAAATTCTGAATTCCGATACCAATGGCCAATGCCAGCGCACCGGAGACAGTCACACCGTCGATGCCCGCCGCCACACCGCCAAACATCACGCCGATAGCCAGTCCTTCGGGAATATTGTGCAGCGTAATCGCCAGTGTGAGCAATGTGGTGCGGTGCCAGTCTGTTTTTACACCTTCATGTTCTGAATCCTGAAAATTGATGTGCAGGTGCGGCATGATTTTATCTATCAGATAAATAAACAGTCCGCCGAGAGAAAACCCGATAATAACCGGTAAAACCACGGAAATCTTATCCGACATGGACAATACCACCTCTTCCGCCGCAATGCCCGATGCTGCCGCCAGTTTTCGGATAATGCCACCTTCTCCGATTTCAAAAGCGGGAATTATCAGCGACCAGATGCTGGCGGCCACCATCACACCACCCGTAAAACCGAGCATACCGTCGAAAATGGCGCGGTTCATCTTTTTAAAAAAGAACACAAAAGAGGCACCGAGGGCAGTTACTCCCCAGGTGAACAGGGTCGCATAAAATGCGGCGAGGATAGGATTGATGGTTTCAAAATAATGGATGACTGATTGCATGGCAGGTGAATTTTTTGAAGATTTTTTCAGAAATATTACACAATAATAAAATTCGTTTTTTTAAATTAAAACTAATTTTTTTAGCTTTGTCTAAATTTTATTTTTTATGTTAAGTTCTGTAGAAGAAAATTATCTGAAATATATCTTTCAACTGAGCGAATATTCAGTGAATGGCGTGGTGAAAACAAATGACCTCGCTTATAAGCTCGAATATTCGGCGGCTTCCGTGACAGATATGCTGAAAAAACTGGCAGATAAGAAGCTGGTGTCGTATAAAAAGTATTACGGCGTTTCGCTCACCAAGTCAGGCCAGCAGATAGCGGTACATGTGTTGCGCAAGCATCGTTTGTGGGAAACCTTTCTCGTAAAGAAACTCAAATTCACGTGGGATAAAATTCACGATATCGCAGAGCAGCTCGAACATATTCAGTCGGATGAGTTGATAGATAAAATGGATGAATACCTCGGATATCCTAAGTTTGACCCGCACGGCGACCCGATTCCGAACAAAAACGGAACCATTTCCGTGCCGAATGTCATTTGTCTGGCCGACGCGAAACTGAAAAAGACGTATCTGCTGGCGAATGTCAACGACGATTCCGCCGCTTTTCTTAAGTACCTGAATAAGATACAGTTGCAGCTCGGCGATAAACTCCGTATTCTGGAAAAAGAGGAATTCGATGAAACCATCCGGATAGCCGTCAATGAAAAACAGCAATATGTCATCAGCCGGGAAGCCGCGCTGAATATGTTTGTCAAAGAAAGTAAATAGTTAACTTGCACCCAGGAATATTGCCATGAGTGTACATATCAGCACGATAGCGGATTTACCGGTACCGGTCAAAATCATAGTGGAGGCAAGGTCGTCTTCCAGAGTGGCATTGGGCAAAAAGGAGATTATCATCAGATTGCCGAAGCATATTTCTGTGGTGGACAAGGAAAAGACGCTGCAACAGTTTTTGCGTTGGGCCCGGCAACAGATTCACCAGAAAAGTTATTATCAGGCCCAACTCCAGCATATTTCCCATTATCACGAACGGACGCTGAAGATTCTGGAAGAATCATTTCAGATAGAAATCGCTTATCACGAAGCAGGGCGTAATAAATTAAGCTACCGCGGTGATAATACGCTGAGAATTTATCTCCGGGAATCGATGCCCGAACAAGACAGGGTAGCCGAAGTGCAACGCTTCCTGCTGCGTTTTACCGAACGCTATTTTTTACCTAAAATTCAACAGCGAACGCTGGCCTGGAACGAACGCCATTTCCAGGAAAAGATAGAAAAGATAGAACTGAAACATACGACTTCCCGCTGGGGCAGTTGTTCCTCTACCCGGAGGCTGACTTTTTCCACCAAACTGCTGTTGCTGCCCGAGCATATCATCGACTATGTTATCGTGCACGAGCTGGCGCATCTTCGTCAGATGAACCATTCTCCGCGCTTCTGGAAAGAAGTGGAACAGGCGATGCCGGATTATAAAATCCGCCGTGAATGGCTCAAAAAACACGGACATACCATAGATTTTTAAGAAGTTGTTGTCTTTGTCCACTGTCATGCGAACAACAAATAATATGCTATCTTTACAGCATGAAAAACGTGTCGTTTCAGCAATGGATGGTTTTGGTAATCGCCACCCTGCTTTTCTCTGCCTGTAAGTACAGTGAGGAACCAACGGTGTATAAAGGAAAAGACGTAGAAATAGCGTATCCGTCTTATTTGTCGGAGGCAGAAGGTGTTTATCCGATGAAAAACGCCCTCGTGCAGGCAAAAAATGACTACAGAGATGTGTATTTTATCCTGGTGGACCACGGTATGAAACCCGGCGACAACGGCTTTGAACTGATGTTTGATTCCATCACGACACAGCTGAAACGCAATCTGAGGGAGGTGAAAATCGAAACGCCGGATACCATGTTTGTAACGGCCAATCAACTGAAAGTGAAAGAAGCCCGTTTTTCCGGCATTTTGTCTTCCGAAAAGCAAGACCACCGATTTTTGTTTCTGATAGATGTGTTTGAAACGCCGGAAGGACATATTTACCAGACAGCGGGTTGGCTGTTCCGTCACAAGCAGCATTTGTGGCTGGAAGATCTGAAAACGGCGGCTTATTCCCTGAAAAAATCGTCGCCTCCTGCTGAGCAGTAAACATTCGGCCTGTTTCATTGTTTAAACCTTATTATTTATCACCGCTTGAATACATCAGAAAATATATCCGCATCCGACCCGACAGCCGCCGAACGCAAACAGGATCATATCCAGCTCGCGTTTCAGTCGCAGGTCGAGAGCATGCACATTGACCGCAGATTCTCGTATGAACCGCTATTGTCCGCTCATCCGACCGGTGATTTGTCCCCTTTTTCTTTCTTGGGAAAAACGCTGCGCACTCCGATCTGGGTATCGAGCATGACGGGCGGAACAGAAAAAGCTTTTCAGATCAATAGCAATCTGGCACGTGCCTGCAGGCAGTTCGGGATGGGCATGGGCCTCGGTTCCTGCCGCTCGCTCTTGTATGGCAATGAGCGACTGCAGGATTTCGATTTCCGCAACATCATCGGGAACGACCTGCCGTTCTATGCCAACATCGGTATTGCACAGCTGGAAATATTGCAGCAGCAAAACGCCTTTCAGAAAATTGATGAACTGACAGACAAACTGCAGGCAGATGGTATTATCATTCACGTAAATCCGCTGCAGGAATGGCTGCAACCCGAAGGAGACAAGATTACACAGGCTCCGATAGACACCATCCGCAGGTTTTTAGACACCACCACACAAAAGGTGATTATCAAGGAAGTGGGCCAAGGTTTTGGCAAAGAAAGCCTGCGCGCACTGATGCAGCTTCCGGTGGAAGCCATTGAATTTGCCGCACATGGCGGAACTAATTTCTCCAAAATGGAGCTGCTGCGCGGCGATCAGCAGAAGTTGGAAGTATACAGACAAATAGCGCAAATCGGGCACAGCGCAGAAGAAATGGTCAGCATATTCAACGAACTGAAAGAAGAACTCGGAGATAAAGTACAGTGTCAGCAATATATTATTTCCGGCGGCGTTAAACATTTTTTAGATGGGTATTATCTGACCGAAAAAATCAATGCGGTGGCTGTGTACGGACAAGCATCCGGCCTGCTGAAATACGCGGAGCAATCCTACGAAGTGCTGGAACAGTATCTGACCTACCAGTCGGAAGGATTGAAACTTGCCAAAGCATTTTTTAAAGTGAGATAATGTATGTTTTCATCATATGGAAATTAATCAGCAAATTCATAATCTAAATTATTTAAAAGAAACCAGACAGGCATTAAGAAATAATCCCACTCGAGCAGAGCAGTTATTATGGAAGCAGCTGAAGGGGAAAAAGTTAAAAAACACAAAATTCAGAAGACAACATAGTATTGCAAATTTCATTGTTGATTTTTACTGTGCAGAGAAGAAATTAGCTATAGAAATTGACGGAGGTATACATGATAGGGCGGACATAAAAATGAAAGACGCAGAGAAAACGAAAACATTGGACTATTATAATATCAGGCTGCTGAGGTTTAACAATGAAGAGATTTTTGATAATATGAACAACGTATTAAAAACAATAGAGCAACATATTTCACAAGAATAAACAAGACATCCGAAACAAAATAACGGCCTGTGAAAGGAAATCTTAGCAGTATATCACGGACCGTTTCCCCTCCTGATTGAGGAGGGGACTAAGGGGAGGTAAAAATGAAAAAGCAAACAACCGCAATAACCACCACCTAACCTCCTCCTTCAAAAGGAGGAGGAACCGGTAGCGATAAAACTAAATGGTTCGTACACAAATAAACTGGCAATAAAATCAGTTAAAAATAAAAAAACATGAAAAATATATCCGGATATTCCAAACTGAGCAAAGAACAGAAGATTGACTGGCTGGTGAAAAACTACCTTCACGAAGACGAGCAGGCAAAACACGAACTGATTTCCTACTGGCACCAGGACCTTGAGACACAGAAAACCCTGGATGAGTTTTCAGAGAACACCATTACCAATTATTTCTTCCCGTTTTCGGTAGCGCCTAATTTCCTTATCAACGGCGAATGGTATTGTATGCCGATGGCGATAGAAGAAAGTTCGGTGGTGGCAGCCATGTCCAATGCGGCCAAATTCTGGAGCGAGCGAGGTGGATTTAAAACAGAAATCATCGGAACCACAAAAATTGGTCAGGTACACTTTCTGTATCAGGGCGATATAGCAAAACTGAAAGCAGATTTCCCGCAGATAAAGGCGCAATTGCTCGAAGGCAGTAAATATATTACGTATAATATGGAGCAGCGCGGCGGCGGCGTGCTCGACATGGAGTTAATAGACATGACACAGCACGAGCCGGGTTATTTCCAGCTGAAAGTGTCCTTTGAAACCTGCGATTCTATGGGTGCCAATTTCATTAACACCTGTCTGGAAGAATACGCGACATCACTGAAGGAAACCGTAGGTAAAAATCCGGAATATGGCATTGTGAAAATTATCATGTCCATCGTATCCAACTATACGCCGCAGTCACTGGCCCGCGCGACGGTATCCTGCAAAGTGGAGGAACTCGGCAATTTCGGCGCTATCACAGCAGAAGAGTTTGCGGAGAAATTCCGTATGGCCGTGAAGATTGCAGAAGTAGATCCACATCGTGCCACCACGCACAACAAAGGTATCTATAATGGGGTGGACGCTGTTATCATTGCAACGGGAAATGACTTCCGCGCCGTCGAAGCCTGCGGACATACTTATGCCGCACGCAATGGCAGCTACGGGTCGCTGACCCACTGCAAAGTGGAAAACGGCATCTTCACTTTCTGGATAGATCTGCCGCTGGCAGTAGGCACCGTGGGCGGCCTCACACAACTGCATCCACTGGTGAAACGCAGTATGCAAATACTGGGCAATCCCGATGCAAAGCAACTGATGCAGATTTGTGCAGTGGCCGGACTGGCACAGAATTTTGCCGCGTTGAGAGCGCTGACGACTGTCGGTATACAACAGGGACACATGAAAATGCACCTGCTGAATATCTTGAAACACTATGATGCTACGGAGGAAGAAAAGGAATACGCACTGGAATATTTCAAGGATAAAGTTGTTTCTTTCACCACTACCCGGGTGATGCTGGAACAGTACAGAAGCGCTAAAAAAGAAGTGAAATAAGCACCATTCCGCCACTCAGAAATCATACAATGACCCATACTTTTCGTGCTAACGGAAAACTCTTACTCAGCAGCGAATACTTCATCCTGGATGGTGCCGTCGGACTGGCATTGCCCACCAGATTCGGACAAACGCTCACCGTTGAGACTTCTGCCGAAAAGGGTATTTTCTGGAAGAGTCAGGATTATGAAAACAAGGTTTGGTTCGAAGCGCAATTTTCCGAATCTCTGGAAATCGTGGCTGCTTCCAATAATGAAACAGCAAAGACACTGCAACAAATACTGAGAGCATCCCAAATCTCAAATCCCCAATTTCAAATCACGACCACCCTCGATTTTCCGAACAACTGGGGACTCGGTTCTTCGTCTACGTTAATCAGTTTGCTGTCGCAATGGACCGGTGTCGAGCCTTACGGATTGCTGGCTGCAACATTCGGAGGCAGCGGGTATGATATTGCCTGCGCCACCGCGAAACAAGCCATCACCTTCCGGAAAACGCAGATATTGTCGGCACCCGAAGTGCAGGCAGTGGATTTTAATCCGCCGTTTCGTCATCAGTTGTATTTTGTTTATCTGGGAAAAAAACAGAACTCCAGGGAAGGCATCAGCCACTATAAAAGTCTCCCTATAGATAAAGCGGACTATATTGAACAGCTGACGGACATCACTTACAAAATGGCCGGTGCCATCGACCTCGATGAGTTTGCCTTTTACATTCGATTACATGAAAACCTGATTGCAGACGTGTTGCAGTTGCCCAAAGTAAAAGACCTCTATTTTGACGATTTTCCGGGTTCCGTGAAATCGCTCGGTGCCTGGGGCGGTGATTTTGTGCTGGTAGCCTGCGATGAATCACCGGAACTAATTACCCAATACTTTGTAAATAAAGGCTTTCCTACGGTATTGGATTTCGATACAATGATTTTATAACCATTTCTTCTTTTTTACACGCGTTTAATTTTGTAATTTGCGCAGTTCGCTTTTTGGTGGACAACAAACACAAGGCAACTACTACTACACATATTTGGAACATTATTTGCAATAGATTTATTAATCGAAGGGAATCGAATGAGAATAACAGGCATAAAGGAAAGAGCAGAAAACGCCAAACAATTATATCCCTATCAGCAAGATTACATCAAGCGTATCTTTGAACATCTGATAGAAAATGAAAAAAGAGAAAACATCGTTTTCCAGTTGCCTACAGGTGGCGGAAAGACGGTTATTTTCTCTGAAATCACGCGCAAATACATTGAACAGCATCAGAAAAAAATCCTGATTCTCACACACCGTATCGAGCTGCTGAAACAGACCTCCAACGCGCTCGAAGAAGCCGGTATTCATTGTAAACTCATCACGAGTGAAGTGGAGGAAATAGATAATCAGGAAGAATATCTGTGCTTTCTGGCCATGGTGGAAACATTGAACAACCGTCTCAAGGATGACGAAGATTATCTGAAGGATATCGATCTGGTGATTGTGGATGAAGCGCATTATAATTCATTCAGAAAAATATTTCATTATTTCCGCGAAGCCATTATACTTGGTGTCACCGCCACGCCACTCAGTTCCAACCAGACCTTGCCGCTGCGACAGAACTACAAACGCCTTATCATCGGCGATTCTATCAAAGAACTGGTGAGCAAAGGCTACCTGAGTGATGCTACTACTTACACCTATGATGTGCATCTCGGCGGACTGAAAATCGGTATCGACGGCGATTATACCGTCAACTCGCTTGACAGGATATACATGCATTTCGATATGCATGAGAAATTGCTCAAAGCCTATAAAGAAAAGGCATTAGGAAAGAAAACGCTGATTTTTAACAGCTCCGTAGCCACCTCCAAATCCGTGGAGAAATTCTTTCTCGATCAGGGCGTTGCCATCAAACACCTCGACAGCACGAGCAACAAACAGGAGCGCAAGGAAGTATTGCAATGGCTGAAAGAAACACCCGACGCTATCGTAACTTCTGTCGGGATTCTGACCACCGGCTTTGATGAACCTACGGTGGAATGTATCATCCTCAACAGAGCCACCCGCTCGCTCACGCTGTATCATCAGATGATTGGACGTGGCAGCCGCAGATTGCCGAATAAAAGTCATTTCACCATTATTGATTTGGGAAACAATGCCCGTCGTCTCGGTTTGTGGCAGGATTATATCGACTGGAGAGATGTGTTTATCAATCCCGAGAAGTTCCTGGAACATCTGTACGAGCGAGAGATACAAATGGAAAAAGGATTAATCTACGATTTGCCGGATACGGTGAAGGCGCAGTTTCCGAATACCACCGATTTCGATTTCGATATGGAAAGGGTGTATTATTCGTTGTATAACAAAGGCAAGAAGACGCTGGAGTCGATAGATATTTCCATTGAAAATCACTATCAGCGCATCATGGCGAATACCACCAATTATCTGGATGCCGTTCCGCTGATCAACATCCTGCAGGACGAAATACAATATCGCCTGAATGTGTACATTTCCTGTCTGAGCAAAGCCACGAAAAATTATTTCAACTATCTGCTCGAAAATTATAACGAGAAATTACACACCCGACTAAAGGCTTCTTTGCCTTTCAGTGAGGAATAGTTGTAAAATATAGCGGTTCGGAACTTCATTATTTTGATTTCTTTCAAAATAACCCTAACTTCATTCGTAATAAATACAATATATGAATAAAGAATCGTGGGGTTCGCGTTTGGGTTTAGTGTTTGCAATGGCAGGAAATGCAGTAGGATTGGGTAATTTCCTGAGATTTCCGGTACAGGCTGTCCAGAATGGTGGCGGCTCTTTCATCATCCCATATCTGGTTTGTTTTTTATTAATGGGATTGCCATTACTGTTTATTGAATGGGGCCTGGGCCGCTATGGTGGTCAATTCGGCAATCACAGCACACCGTTTATTTTTAATTCAGTATCCAAAAAATTTATCTGGAAATACGTAGGCATTTTTGGTATCTTCTGCAACCTCACAATAGCAGCCTATTATTGTTATATAGAATCCTGGACATTAGCCTATATTTTCAAATCTGTTTCAGGCGCGTTCGCCGGCAAATCATCGGAAGAGGTGGCTGCCCACTTCGGCGCTTATGTAACGCTGTCCGATTCTTACATGGCCGTGTTTTTCTGGCTGATATGTCTGGCGTTGAATGTGTATATTCTAAGCAGAGGTTTGAGTGGTGGTATAGAGAAAGTGGCAAAAATTGGTGTTCCGCTGCTGATTATCTTTGGTCTTATTCTTGCTTTCCAGGGTGTCACATTGAAGGCCGGAATGAAGAATGCTATTTATGACGGGACGGTCGGACTGAATTTCTTGTGGACTCCGCAGTTCAATTCACTTTGGGAACCTAAAGTGTGGCTGGCTGCCGCGGGGCAGGTATTCTTCACTCTTTCTGTTGGAATGGGGTCTATTCAGTGTTATGCATCTTTCATTAAAAAGAAAGATGATATTGTGCTGAACTCTTTGTCTGCCGGTTGGATGAATGAATTCGTTGAAGTCGTTGTCGGAGCGTCTATCATCATTCCTATCTCCATAGGTTATCTTGGAATTGATAAAGTAGTGGAACTGACTAAGTCGGGCGGTCTGGGCTTAGGATTTAAAACATTGCCTTATCTGTTCCAGAACTGGGGTGCTGTACTGGCACCTATAGCAGGAATGTTGTGGTTCGGACTTTTATTTTTTGCAGGGATTACCTCTTCGCTCGCGATGGGCTTCCCTTGCATGAGTTTTCTGCAGGATGAATTTAATTTTACCAGAAATAAGGCCGCGATGACCTTCGGCGCAGCTTGTCTGCTGCTCGGCGCTCCCGTTGTTTTCCTGGGAATATACGATATCCTAGACGAGTATGATTACTGGGCAGGCACCGTATCCTTGTTTGTATTCTCCTTACTCGAAACTATCCTGTTTGTTTGGGTGTTTGGCATCGATAATGCATGGGCAACCATTAATCAGGGAGCCGATTTTAAATTGCCGAAATTTGTGAAGTACATTCTGATGTATATCACTCCAACGCTCCTGATTTTTGTATTTGTCAAAAATATTCCTGAAATCATTGATAAAATCATGCACAGGGAAATTTACCACAAAATAGCGACCACAACAGACCCGGCAACACTGGAGATGCTGAACAATAAATTGCTGTTCACCAATCTTTCCCGACTCTTGCTGGTAGCCGTATTTATCGGAATAGGAATACTGGTATTTGTTGCCAATAAAAAACGCCAAAAATTGAGTGCAATATGAACGGATCAGCCTTGTTTATGATGATATCATCCATGTCTGTAATAACAATTATTACAGGCTATTTTATGTATAAAGTAGTTTACACGCCACCTAAACCTGAACCCGATTCTTTCGAGTTCAATGATGATGAGAAGTGTTGATTACAAATATTTATCGCCTTTTCTCATTTTGATGTCGTGCGTGAATTCCTTGATGCGCTGCTCTTCGTCCTTGTTGCAGATGAGCAATACATCATCGGTGTCTACCACGATGAAGTTTTCCAAACCCTGAATCACCACCAGCTTTTCGTCCGGCACATTGATGATGTTGTTATTGGAATCGTATACCACTACATTTTTTCCGTTCACCGCGTTCTGCAGATAATCTTTTTCCTTTTCCACATACAATGATGCCCAGGTGCCCAGATCGCTCCAACCGAAGCTGGCCGGCAGCGTATATACATTCTCCGCTTTTTCCATAATGCCATAGTCTACGGAGATGCTCGGGCTTGTTACGAACGCCTTTTCCACCGCGGCATTTTCCTTTTCGGTGCAAAGTGCAGGTTCCGCCTCCGCAAAAGCGTCATATACTTCCAACAGGTTTTTCTCCAATGCATGCAGGATACTTTTGGTATTCCAGATGAAAATACCGGCATTCCACAGGAAATCACCGCTGTCCAGGAATTGTTGCGCCACTTCGCGCGCCGGTTTTTCCGTGAAAGTTTTTACCCGGTGGATGCCTTCGCTCACTTCTTCCTCGTGATACTGAATATAGCCGTAGCCCGTATCGGGACGGGTCGGGCGTATGCCCAGCGTGGCCAGCGCCTCATTTTTTCCGACAAAATCCAGGGCGAGTCCTGCCACGCGCACAAACTCATCTTCCTGCAGAATGATATGGTCGGAAGGCGCCACGATAATATTGGAACCCGGTGCTATCTTATTGATTTTGAAGGCCGCATACGCAATGCACGGTGCCGTGTTCTTGCGGGCCGGCTCCGCCAGAATCTGCTCATCGGTGATGTCGGGCAGCTGCTCTTTCACCAGATCGATATAGTCGGTATGGGTAAGAATGAAGATATTTTCCTTCGGACAGAGCTTCAGAAAACGGTCATAGGTCGACTGAATCAGTGTTCTGCCTGTTCCCAGAATGTCCAGGAATTGCTTCGGAACCGAAGTTCTGCTGGCAGGCCAGAAGCGGCTTCCAATGCCTCCGGCCATGATGGCGGCGTACGTTTGCGGACTTTTCATTGCTGCAAAGATACACAAAACAACATATCAAAGAAATAAGATAAAATTAGCATTGCCGATATACAGATGACACAATTAATTAAATGTTAGATAAACAATTTTAACACAAATTGCAGGCATTATTCGGTAATTTTGAGTACATTAAAGTGTAATTACGTCATCTCTCCGGATGGCGTTTTTATTCTAAACGAGATTTGGATTATGAGCATGCAGACAATTTCTTTGACAGGAGCCCTGAAAGAATATTTTGGCTTCGAAAAATTTAAAGGCAATCAGCAAACAATAATAGAAAGCATTTTATCTGGTAAGGATACATTTGTCATTATGCCTACCGGCGGCGGCAAATCGCTGTGCTATCAGCTGCCCGCCATCGTATCGGAAGGCACCGCTATCGTGGTGTCGCCGCTCATTGCCCTGATGAAAAATCAGGTCGATCTGATCAGAGGCTACAGCAGCACCGATAATATTGCCCACTTCATCAATTCACAGATGAACAAGGCGCAGATTACACAGGTGAAAAAAGACATCACCGCCGGCAAGTGCAAACTGCTGTATGTAGCGCCGGAATCGCTGGTGAAGCAGGAAAACATAGATTTCCTCAAGACCATTAAAATCTCTTTTGTCGCCATTGATGAAGCGCATTGTATTTCCGAATGGGGACACGATTTCCGACCGGAATACCGCAAAATCAAGGGCATGCTCAATGAGATTGAAGATGATATTCCGATTGTGGCGCTCACGGCTACGGCCACTCCGAAGGTGCAGTCGGATATTGTGAAAACCCTGGGCATGAAAAAACCGGCCGTTTTCATTTCGTCTTTCCTCCGCGACAATCTGTTTTATGAAATCCGTCCGAAACCTAACAAGCAGGATGCCATCAAGGATATCATCAAATTCATCAAAAAAGAAGGCAGCAAATCCGGAATTATTTATTGTCTCAGTCGCAATTCTACCGAAGAACTCGCGGAAATACTGCAGGTGAACGGCATCAATGCGGCCGCGTATCACGCCGGACTCGACGCGCATCTGCGCAGTGAACGGCAGGACCAGTTTCTGATGGAAGATGTACAGGTGATTGTGGCCACTATCGCTTTCGGAATGGGCATCGACAAGCCGGATGTGCGTTTTGTAATACACTACGATATTCCAAAATCGCTGGAAAACTACTACCAGGAAACAGGCCGCGCCGGTCGCGATGGAATGGAGGGTAACTGTATCGCTTATTTTTCTCCGAAAGAGATTCACAAGTTCGAGAAGTTTATTCTTTCCAATAAGGAAAAATCCGTCTCGGAAAAAGAGATTGCCGTGATGCAGCTGAGCGAAGTGGAAGCCTATGCGGAAAGCGGCGAATGCCGCAAGAAGTTTGTACTGCACTATTTCGGCGAAGAAATGGGCAATTGCGGCAAATGTGATAACTGTCTGCATCCGAAGGCGCCGGTAGAAGCGAAAGAGGAAGTAAAACAGGCATTGCAGGTGGTGGCAGACACGAATGAACGCGTCAATATTGCCAATACCATCAATATCCTGATTGGTCGCAAATCGGCGGATATTACCACCAATCATTACGACACACTCAAGGTATTCGGCAGCGGCGCGACACACGATATGCTGTTCTGGAATTCGGTGGTGCGCAAGGCAATTCTGCTCAATCTGATTGAAAAAGATATCGAACAATATGGGGTGCTGAAGCTGACCGCGGAAGGCAAAAAATTCCTGAAAAAGGCAACTTCTGTGACGGTGGTGCTCAACAATAAATTTGAAGACCACGACGATGATGATGAACAGTTGGTGCTGAATGGCAAAAGCGGCAGCGTGCTGGAACCGCAGTTGTTGCAGTTGCTGACGGGATTGCGCAAATCCGAAGCGGCTAAAATAAAACAACCGCCTTACACCTTATTTTCCGAACAGTCGCTCGAGGAAATGGCCACTTTCTTCCCGATTGCGAAAGAGGAACTGACCAAGATAAACGGCGTGAGCGCGGGCAAGGCCGAACGTTTCGGAAAGCCTTTTCTGGAAGCCATCAAAAAATATGTGGAGGAGAATGGCATTGAGCGCAATGCGGATTTTTCGGTGATTAAATCCGCCGATAAAAACTCAAATGTGAAGGTTAATATCATTAAGTCGATTGACAAGAAAATGCCGCTCGAACACATTGCCAGTTCCTACGGATTGAATATGGAAGAGTTGCTGTCGGAAATGGACTCTATTGTGCATGCCGGCACCAAACTCAATATCAATTATTATCTGGCCGAAGCAGTGGATGAAGATATTCAGGAAGAAATAATCGATTATTTCATGCAGGCAGACACGGATGATGTGAATGTGGCGTATAAAAAACTGAAAGCCGAAGATATCGAGCTGCGCGAGATAGAATTGGTGCGCCTAAAGTTCCTGAGCGACGTGGCCAACTAGTATAGTATAAGGTTGAACATAAAAAGCCGCACAGATTTCTGTGCGGCTTTTTTATGTAGCAAAACGATATATTTTATTGCCCTTTCCATGGTTTCGGCCCCTGGCCTGCGCCTTGTTTTGGTCCGCCCTGCTGTGCCTGTTTCATCAGCATTTTCTTGAAATGCTCTTCTGCTGTCACCAGTTTGGCAACTTTTGTGGCTGGCAGTATCTTGCGGAATTCCGCCACATATTTTTTGGTCAGTTCCAGATCTCTGGATTTGAATTCCAAATGTTTGGCAATGGCCGCTTCTGCTTCCGCATTGGTGAAGTCGCCGTCTTCTTTGAGTTCCTTAATTGTGCCGATGGTGCTTTTCCGGATTTCTTTTTTCTCTGCTTCATACTGATTGTATACCGGCCAGAATTTCTGCGATTCGGCAGCCGTCAAATCCAGTCTTTTGGTGATATACCCGATTTTCAGGGCTTCAATTTTTTCGTTGCCGGGCTCATCCTGCGGCGGCGGTTGTGCAATCAGGGCATTGGTCAGCAGATAAAAGCTCAGTGCTATGCTCAGTAATTTTTTCATGTTGATTTCATTTAATGATTAAAAAATATCGGTCGATGCATCGTCCAGTTCCAAGTATAATTGTTCTTGTTCCAAATAATCCTGTATTTCTTCCGTTGCTATGGCGGTTGTCGTTTGTTCCAGTGCCGGGGCCACGGTTTCCTGTATCTGTTCTACGCCAAATTCGTGGCTGTTTTGCTGCATGTAGTTGTAAATCTCTTCCTGTGTCAGGCAGGCAATTCCATCCTGACAATCCGATACAGGCAATGCAGTTCTGTCGGAAAATATGGTGAGCACCAGTATGCCGGCGAGTACCGCAGCCGCAGCCATGCGGGCAAATAAGGTGTATCCAATCGAAAGTCTTACTGTCTTTCCGGACGTTCCGGCTTTTTCCTGTGCTTTGATGTTCGCCATCACCGCATCCTCCAACTGTTCGAAATATTTTTCCGGCACCTGCACTGCTGAAGTTGCAGTCCACTGTCCGCCTTCCGCCACTACAAACGCCATAGTGCTATCTTCCAGTCCGGCGAAATAATTTTCCGGAACAGCAGGCAGCGACTCCGTCGCTTTGTAGGCAGCCAGTATCGGTGCTGCGTCCTGCAATTCTTTTACTATGTCTTCGCGGCGGTTCATGTTTTTTAGACTGTTGGAATAAAAAGAAGTTTAATCAGGCGGTTAAAATTTGTTCAATTTTTTTTACTGCATGGTGATAGGAAGCCTTCAATGCGCCCACGGACGTATCCGTAATGGCAGCCATCTGTTCATACGGCATTTCATCGTAATAGCGCATAATAAATACTTGTTTTTGCTTGTCTGGCAGGCTGTCCAACGCGTATTGCAGTCGCGCTGCCATCTTCTCCGCAGACTCGCCGTCTGTATTGCTGCCTGTCTGTACGGAATCAATAGGTACAATGCCGCGTTTTTTCTGCTGTTGTAAATAGGAAAGCGCTTCGTTGCTGGCAATGCGGTACAACCAGGTGTACAAACCCGCATCGCCGCGGAATCCGTGCAGGGATTTCCAGATTTTTAAAAAAGTGTTCTGCAGTATGTCGTTGGCATCCTCGTGGTGGTGCACATATCTTCTGACATGATAATACAGTCTTTCCTGATAGGTTTGCAGCAATAGCCGAAAGCCTTTTTCCCGGGTGTCGGGGTGGTTGAAAAGTTCCAGTATTTCTCCGTCTGTAGTGGGCATGTTGCTTAGACTTTTAAAAATACCGGAGGTTTAAAGTTCCGGAAATTAAATTTCGTGTTTACTGCGGATGCGGCTCAGCGTTTCTATCGACATGCCCAAATATGAGGCGATAATGCCGATAGGCGCGCGGCGGATAATTTCAATTTTATTGTTGAAGAGATATTCATAGCGCTCCGTGGTGGAGTTGAATTTCAGCATATAGTTATGGTCCTTCAGTGAATTGTAATTATGTTCCGCAATCAGCCGGCCGATTCTTTCCATCACCGGATAGGTCTGATAGAGCTGCTGCAAATCGTTGTAGTGAATAGCCACCAGCTGACAGTCTTCCATCAGTTCTATTACTTCATTGGAGGGTTGTCGGGAAACAAAACTGGAAAATGAAGTCAACAAAGCACCTTCCACCGTGATGTCAATCGTCAGTTCCTTTTCTTCCGCTTTGTAATAATTGCGGGCCATTCCCTTTTCAATAAAGTATAGATTGTCGCAGATTTTGCCCTTTTTCAATAAAATAGTTTTCTTGGGTAAGGCAATTCTGGAGGTGCAGGAATCGACTGCCGACAATACTTCAGCCGGCAGATGTTCAAACTTTTGCAGGAAATTCAGGAGCCCGTTTTCAGGTATATTTGGCACTTTTTCTTTATTTGATATTTATCAAAAAAATCACACGACTATTCCATCATTTTTGTACCGGATAATTTATCCGAACAACGGAAAGCATGTTTAAAGATATAAAAATAAAAAGATGAGCCAAACCGGATTTTCAATTAGTGAATACCACGACATTAAACCAATCTACCAGAAATTGAATAAGCTGGTATCTCTGCCATTGCAACACATTAAGCCGGACGCGATGCAGCAATACCTGCAATACTTCGATACCAAATGCAGCCAGTCAAAGCAAATGATTACGGAAGCCAAACAGTATATTCCGGGTGGCGTGCAGCACAACCTCGCGTTTAACTATCCGTTTCCTGTAGCCTTTACCAAGGCGGAAGGTGCTTATCTGTATGATCTGGATGGCAATAAATACATCGATTTTCTGCAGGCTGGCGGACCTACCGTGTTGGGCAGCAATTATGAAATCGTAAAAGAAAAAGCGATAGAATTAATCAATGAATGCGGTCCTTCCACCGGTTTATTTCACGAGTATGAAATGAAACTCGCCAAGATCATCTGCAAGCATATGCCATCTGTAGAGATGTTCCGTATGCTGGGCAGCGGCACCGAAGCGGTGATGGGTGCACTGCGCCTCGCACGCCTGGTGACGGGCAACAAGAAAGTCATCAAAATGGGTGGTGCCTATCACGGTTGGAGCGATCAGATGGTGTACAGTCTGCGCATTCCCGGCACTTTCATCTTCGATGCGAAAGGCATTCCTTTCATGAGTTCCTGGCATACTCAGTCCGTGCCGCCGAATGATATCAAGGCGCTGGAACGCATGATGATGTTCAACAAATTCAGGGGTGGCACTGCCGCGGTTATTCTGGAACCGATGGGACCGGAAAGTGGCACCTATCCATTGTACAAAGAGTATTGCAGTCAGGTGCGCGAGTTGTGCGACAAACACGGCGCCCTGTTGATCTTTGATGAAGTGGTAACCGCCTTCCGTATCGGCATGAGCGGTGCTCAAGGCTATCTCAACGTGATGCCGGATCTTACCATCTTCGGGAAAGTGGTGGCCGGTGGTTATCCTGCAGCCGGTGGTATTGGCGGAAAAGCAAAATACATGCAGGGACTGGCAGCCGGACTTGAAGGCGGCAAAAAAGTAAAGGTGGGCGGAACGCTGGCCGGAAATCCGCTGAGCTGCTGTGCCGGCTATCATACGCTGGTGGAAATTGAGCGCACCAAAGCCTGCGAACATGCAGGCAGAGCCGGCGACAGGCTGACAAAAGGACTGAACCAACTGATAGATAAGTACGGGTTACCGTTTGTTGCATTCAATCAGGGTGCTATCGTCCACCTCGAAACGGCAGGAACACTCTATGTGAAAATCGAGTACCTCAAAATTAAGAAGGTACTGAAAGAAATAGACCACAGAAAAAAACTGATGGAACAATACGGTGCAGCTTATATGGCCGAAGGAATTGTTACCTTAGCTGGAAGCAGGCTCTACACCAGTCTGGCGGATACAGATGAGGTGATTGATGACGCGCTCAACAGATTTGAAAGAGTATTTAAAAACGTAGAAAAGGCAGGATAATATTGCGGTATTTTTTAGCATATGATGTCGGCACCAGCAGTGTGAAATCCATCCTCACCGATGAGACTGGCAAGATATATGCCGCTGCCATAGAAGATTATCCCTTGTATATGCCCAATCCCGGTTGGGTGGAGCAGGATCCTGAGGATTATTGGAATGCCATTTGTAAAGCCACACATCGTTTGGTGCAAGAATCGCAGATTCCGCCACAGCAGATAGAAGGCATGGTTTTCACCACGCAGGCGATGGGCATCATCCCTGTGAATGCAAGTGGAAAAGTATTGCACAGAAACATCAGCTGGGTGGATGGTCGCGCAGAAAAGCAGGCCCGCAGGGTGATGAGTTGGATAGGAGGAAAGGGTGTTTTTAAATCTATTATCGGCATTGAACTGACAGGAAAGGATGTGATTCCTAAACTCATGTGGCTTCGCGATAATAATCCGGAACTGTATAAAGACACCCATAAATTTCTGGATGTAAACGGATACCTGAAATATAAATGCACCGGAAAGATGGTGGCCGAATGGTCGGGTGCGTGTTCTTATGCCTTTAATTTGCAGAAGAAAGACTGGGACCGTCCGCTGTACAAAGTCACCGGCATTGATATGCAGAAGCTGCCTGATCTGGTGCGCTCTGTGGATGTAGTTGGCACGCTGACAGCAGAAGCCGCTCGTCAATTGGGATTGCCGGAGACTGTCGCGGTTTATGGCGGTTGCGATGATACACAAAGTGCCGCAGTGGGAACAACCGCTATCGGAGAAGGTCAGGCGCACATCTATACCGGCACTTCCGCCTGGGTCGGTATTTCAACGGAACGTTCGCCTAAATTCAAGAATGGAGCGGTGTGTATACAAAGTGCCGATCCGACTAAAAATCTTATAGTCGGCATCACAGAGGCTGCAGGTGTTAATACCGAATGGTTCTTACAGCAGTTTTATGCCGCGGAAAAAGCAACATTATCATCACAGGAATTATACGCCTTGCTCGAAAAGGATATAGCATCTGTTGATCCGGGTGCGGATTATCTGATTATGACACCATGGTTTTTGGGGGAGCGTTGTCCGGTAAGTACCACCACCACCCGCTCCACCATTTTCAATCTGTCACATCAGCATACAAGATCACATGTTGCCCGTGCCCATTTTGAAGGTATTGCATACAATCTGCGTTGGACGATAGAAAACATGGAAAAGGATTTCCGGCTGAAAGTGGAGGAACTGAAAATTACCGGTGGTGGCACATTCAATGCTACGTGGATGCAGATTATTGCGGATATCACCCAACGAAAAATTATTACGATGTCGCAGCCCAAGAATGCCGGCGCCTTAGGCGCCGCTATGTGCGCGCTCGTGGGCAGTGGCGTGTATAAAGATTTTAATGCCATCCGCAACATGATACAGCCTGCCCGTGTGTTTGTGCCCGACCCTTCCACCCGTCCGGTGTATGATGCCCTTTTTACCGGATATCAGGCGTTGTACAGATCCTTGCGAACCACCTATGCGGCTATCAACAGTGCCCGTTTTGAAAATAAATAATTATGGATATTCAGGAAGCAAAAAAACAGGTATGTGCCGCAGGACTACAGTTGCTGCGGGAAGGGTTGGTTGCCCGAACCTGGGGAAATGTCAGTATAAAAGTTAATGACCGCCAGATGGTCATTACACCCAGCGGCAGAAAATACGATGAACTTACGCCGGAGGATATGGTGCTGGTAGATTTCTATACCTGGAAATACGAAGGGAATATTAAGCCCTCCTCCGAATTGAAACTCCACGGAGAAGTGTATAAGACAAGAACGCATATTAACTCCGTCATCCATACGCATCAGATGTTCGCCTCCATCGTGGCGGCCGCGCAGAAAGACGTGGAGGTGCTGGATGAAACTCACCGCAAAATACTGGGCGCTGCTGTTATAAAAGCTGCGCCGTATGCATTGCCGAATACAAAAAAAATAACGGTCGAAACGGCGAAGGCCATCGAATCCTCCAATGCCGCGCTCATGGCTAATCACGGCGTGGTGTGTATTGGTACAACGCTGGAAAACGCGTTTGAAGTGGCCCGCACTTTAGAGAAAGCCTGTGAAATGTTTATTGCTTCCAAAAAGAAAAAAACAGCCTGATGAAGAAACAAGAAGCGATACAGTTATTAACGCAGGCCGCGGCATATTTTGCCAGACAGAGTGCAGGCTATCAGAGTTGGGGGCATGTCGAAGTGCTTCGCATCGCTGTCAGACTCGAGGATAATGAAATCCTGGTAACGGATAAAAATAAGCCGCTCTCCGCTATTACACCACAAGACATTGTATCCGATCAGTCATCCGTATTTCATACTATTTTTTCCAAAAGAAAAAAAGTGCAAGTGATATTGCTGACCCGTCAGGAATATGCGGCGCAGGTGAAAACAGAAATTCCGCCCATACTCGATGATCAGGCGCAGTTGTTGGGTGTTTCCGTCAAAATCGCGGATAACGAACAGGATCTCATCCGTGCATTAAATGGTCGCTACGGCGCTATTATGAAGAATGGCGACAGCATTTGTCTGGGAAACAGCCTCGAAGACGCCTATGTGGCGGCGCAGTTGCTCGAGAAGACATCCAAAGCATTTGTGGAGGCCGGGTATCTCGGCGGTGCAAAATCCATCAACAGAATCGAAGCCTGGCTGATGCAGCAGTTTTACCAGTTTAAATATTCCAAAGAAGCGAAGAAAAACAAGTA
>ENA-UPTA01000966-UPTA01000966.1-activated-sludge-metagenome-genome-assembly--contig:-NODE-966-length-32790-cov-21.094792_pt1 | contig 32790 bp, 30 predicted proteins | sample MGYA00238184_ERZ773361 | MGnify/ENA primary metagenome ERZ773361 (study PRJEB29100, sample SAMN05720205) | activated sludge metagenome | isolation source: anaerobic digester from wastewater... | reverse complement strand
GTTAAGGAAGCATAATGTTAAGTACATTTGACAAATGTATATGTTTTTGTAAAATCTATTTAATGTTATGTTGCTTATTATCCCCAAAATTGTCGTTTTTGTGGATAATATACCCCATTTTGTATGGTAAACCAGTCATTAACCCCGATTTTGCCACTTAATGTGTGGTATTTCATATATTATTTGTACTCGGTAGGAGAATCGAACTCCTATGGGCGGGATGAAAACCCGTAATCCTGACCATTAGATGAACCGAGCATAATTAATTGATAATCAGTGTACTGCGTGTGGGACTCGAACCCACGCATGTAAGATTGAAGGTCTTACGGCTTAACCATCTTGCCAAACGCAGCATTTGGATGACCTTGGGTACTGGCAACCGTTGCGGGTGTTAAAACAAATCTTAACCCACTCGTGTCTGTTTCTCGTGCAGTTTTTTACATCGGTCATCACTATCTTTAGTATCTTTTATGGCACTTTTTACTGCTTTAACAGTAAAATTGGCACTTGCCATACCCATTTTTCAATGAAAAGTATCATATATGGCACTTTTTCATATGGATTTACCGTTAAAGCAGTAAATTGCACTCCCGGAGGTATTCGAAACCTCTATTTTACATGGGTGACAGCCAAGTTCTTCACCAAGAAGCCTACGAGAGTGTGTGTTTTTCATAAAATTTAATCCATTTTCTTATCGCATTATCGCTTACGCCATATTTTTTTCCAGTTCCAGTGAATCCCAATTCTTTTATTTCATTTTGAAGTTGTTCATATGGTGGGCGTTTAACTTTACGCTGATTTTCTGATATGTTAAAAGCATTTTTTGTTTTATTTGTCTTTTCTTTTGGATTTCGTTTTATCTTATGTGTAATATTTTTCCCACCATGTGTTGAAAGTGTTGCATTACAATTTGGGCAAACGATTCTCAGATTTTTCAATCTATTATCCGTATTATTACCATTAATGTGGTCAAGAATTAAACCCATGTGTTCACCATACCAATTTTCATCTTGTCCACATTTTTCACATTTTCGTTCTTTTAATCCTTCATTGTAAAGTCTGTTTTTTAAGTTTTTTGTGTTATATGTCGAACCAAGGATTAATATTTCAGATAACGGTATTTTATTAAATCTACCCTTAAAATCATTACCCGTTGGTTTGAAATCAAAATGTGAAATATCGATTGAATATTCAATAATTCTTTTTTTTATGGTTTGTCTGTTACCATAAAAGTTATTACCATATATTTTTTTTGATACATCACTGAAAGATTTCGATTCTTCCACAATTTTTTTAAATTCAATTAGATTCATGTCTCTGTCATTTATCATAAATACTGTCAGTTCGACAAAAATATAAAATAAACATCAGAAAAACAAATATTGCCGAAGCCGTGGGATTCGAACCCCTCCCCCGCATAGACAGTGCGATATACTAACCATTATACTACGACCTCGAAATTTCCAGCATGTCAAAGAACTTTTCCGACTTTCACGGATTCCTCTCCCCTTTGTCATAAAAAAACCCGACTTTGTAGGGAGTCGGGTCTTTTCATTAAGAAAGGAAGTGTATATGTACAATTTACCCGACTTTACATAGCATTTCCTCGGCATCATCCCATAATAGGACTGCTGCCAACGCTACCATTACTATGTCGAGTATTCTTTTCATCACTTTTTAATTAATGTTTGTTTTACCTAAATACGTTGCAAAGATATAAAAGGTTTCAATAAAAACAAATTTTTTTAAATATTTTTTTATTTTTTTTCTTAATTCATTGGCTGTGGCATACTATCGATACCAAATTCCATACCATCAGCTTCGTTTTGACTGTCTTTATTAAGCATATCAATAATAGCTTCAGTTGTACCCATAAAACCAGCATTCATATCTTCGCTTGAAGTATTATCAACAGGATAATTTTCAATCCAAAGTAAATTATTGCCATCCCCATCAAACGAAAATCCACCAGTAGTCCAAATTTTATATCTTCTACCTTCGATTTCGACAATGGCATACGGTCCTTGATATTTATCGAAGCCTCTGACATCCAATAATTTTAATTTGCCATTAGTTTCGGCTTCAATTCTACCTACTTCTGAACGTAATGCTTCTTTCCACGCTAAATCATCTTCATCGTCAATCCATTCACCAGTTTCGTTTAATTCAGCAGTTTCACGCAATCCAGCCATTTTTTTCAATTCAGCTTTAATACGTTTTGCAGTTTCACCTCTCCATGTCTGAGCATTGGCAAGAAAATATAGTACAATACTTTTTGCGGAATCCATGCCATAATTATCATTAATTGAATCAAGCTGCATCATTGCTTGCAAATACGGAACTGCGCCAAAATATATTTTACTGCCCCAATCCTGACGAATTTCTCTTGCTATTTGATATAATGGTCTTGGTTGATTTGATTTTAACATTGGTGGTTGATTATCATACCCAATTTCTTCATTTAGTTTTGGCTTGAATGTTTTATCAAGTCTTCCCATGACTTCGAAAAGTCTTTGTTTATTATCTTTTTTCATAATATCTATTTTATATTAAATACTTGGCATATAATATTTCGTACTCCATCTACCATTTTCTTTTTCGTCTTTTTCTTTAATTTCTTTTAATCTTTTAATGGCTTCTGGAGAACTAATGAAATTTCTTCCATCAATTGTTATTGCTCTTTGTTTATTCATTAATCCTGATGATAATAATTCTTCATAAGCACTATCATTAAATTTTTGTCTGGCAAATGATTTATATGATTTTGCTTGATATAATGCAACCATTGCTTCATCTGAAAGTTTATCTAATGCTTCACTATTATCAGGTAATAAATTCATTGCATCGGGACTTGTTATAATTTTTAATCTTCTTGGATAAGTTCCAACAGTTGCTAAAACGTAACCCGATGGTATTGGAACATAACCAGACTTACCACCAAATTTATCAAACATAGCTACTTCCGACCATCCTGACCTTGATACAGGGTCTCCCATTACAGCAGCACCATCACCCACTAATTTAAAATATTGATGTGTTTCTCTATCGGCATCATGCCAAGGCATTCCAATCTCAACAATGCCATTTGATTTTCGAATTGTTATATTATTTTGAAAACCACTTCCAATGATAGATTTTGCCCAACTTATAATTTCTGGGGGTATATCTGTGTGTTTAACATGTATTACAGGTCCTAATTCTGGCTTTTTGAATGTATCATCAACTTTTGCCAAAACCTCAAAAAGTCGTTGTCTGTTATCTCTTTTCATAATAAAAATTATGATTCAGTTGTTTTCCCGTCAAATTCCTCATCACTTGCTGTAGCTTCTTCTTTGGTTTTATATTCAATAGCATCCTGATGATGAGGTGGAGTATAAATGGTATACATTTTTAATGGTTCAGTACCAGTGTTGATTATATTATGTTCAGAACCTGCTGGTACTATAACACAGTCACCGTCAGCAATATCATACTCATTACCATTAATAATACATTTACCAGTGCCAGCATCAAATCTGAAAAATTGGTCGATATCTGGATGAGTTTCCATTCCAATTTCTTCTTCAGGCAGTAATGACATTAGTACAAGCTGTAAATGTTCACCAGTATATAATACCTTTCTAAAACTATCGTTTTCTACGGTATCTTTTTCAATATTGGTATGAAAACCTTTTTTCTCTGAAGTTTCTGTTGTACCAGAAGTTGTGCCAGAAGTTGAACCAGATGCAGAAATTTCCTTTTCCTCTTCTTCGTTTAGCATGGGTTTGAATGTTTTATCAAGTCTTCCCATTACTTCGAAAAGTCTTTCTTTACCTATTTTTTTCATAATTAGAATTTTATAATAAATACATTGAATTCGTTTAAAAATTTCGGCATGAATATTGTATTTAATTAAAAAAGAACTGCCATGAAAAAGTTAATATTAACAATTATCGCAATTTTCGTAACAGGTGCATTATTTGCACAAGTTAGAGAAAAGTCTGATTACGAAAAGTATTGGGAAGCCAGAGAAGCAGCAAAATATAATGTTGATACATTACAATTAACTGCTGAAGAAGCAAAAATTGCTGAATTTGATGATGTTTATTATCAACCATCAAAGGATAAAAAACAAGTAACCACTATCTTCTCAAAAAAGCCTAAAGAACCTAAACCTGAAGGATATTATCAGGGTTATAATGATGGCTACTATGAAGGTGCAGATGATGTAGCTGATTTTTTCACTGATGATTATTATTACGCAAATAGGATTTATCGTTTCAACTACGGATTTTCATTTTCATATTATAGTCCTTATTGGAGATTTCATTATGGATTTTACGACCCATTCTGGTATGACCCATTCTATTATAGTTGGAATTATCCATATTACAGTTGGGGATATCCTTATTATTATGGATATGATTATTGGTATTCACCATATTATTACAGTTGGAACTATCCTTATTACAATTATTCTTGGAATTACTATAACTATAATTACAGACAGCCTAATTATGCTCATGGCGCATTAGGAAGTAGATATTATGGATATGACTCAAGATATTACAACACTAAGAAAAGTTATATTCCAGTTGATGGATATAAGTCAATTCCATTACAAAGAAATACATCTGCTTTGAGATATGATACAAAAAGTAGTACATCTTTGAGCACAAGTAAAGGAATATCAACCCAGCCACAAAGAAGGCAAGTTACAACCGTACTTACACCAACTCAAAAAAGGGAGAGTGTTTCAACGCAATCAAGAACAGTAACTTCTCAACAGTCGCAAGAAAGACGTGTTGCAACATCTCCACAAAGTAAGCCAACATATAATAGTACTAATAGAACTTATACTCCTTCATATAATAGTCCACGCATGAGTACAAGACCATCATATAATAACAGCAATACTAATTCAACCCGTATGAGTAATCAGCAAAGGTATAATTATACTGCTCCACAAACAAAAAGTGTAACAACACCGTCAAGGTCAAGTACTCAAACACGTACTTATTCTACACCAAGCAGAACTACAACACAATCAAGAAGCACATATTCTGCACCAAGTAGAAGTTCAAGTTCGTATTCTGCTCCATCAAGAAGTTCCAGTAGTTATTCTGCTCCAAGTAGAAGCAGTTCATCTTACAGCAGTGGCTATTCAAGTAGCAGAAGCATGAGTGGTGGTTCAACAAGTTCAAAAAGCAGTGGCGGAAGAAGATAAGAAATAAATTTTTATAATTTTTTGTAATTTATTAAACGGCAGAGTATTTATGATAAAAATAATATTATTTTTAAATAAAAATTAATTATGGGAGAAGGTATTTTCACAGTAGAACAGGAAAAGAAATTAGCCGAATTACTTGATAATGTAGTAAAACTTAAAGGTGTTGCTGAATTTATCGATGGTTATTTATTCAAGGCTGTCATTACTTTTGTTGATGATAAATTCATTGATAAAATTAAGGAAGAAATCAAAGTTAAATTGTCTGCACTTGCAGAAGCATGTTTGGCAGAAGATGTTGAACTTGCAGAAGAGTTGGCAGCAGATTTGATGAATTCATTGATTGATATCCCGGGTCTTGATGAAGAATCAGAAGGTCTTCTTTTCAAAGGTGTAATCGAACTTATCGTTGGTGCAGTTCTTGACTGGATTCAGAGCAAGAAAGGCGAACCTGTTGTTTTGCAACTTAAAAGGTAAGATTACAAATTAAGCGATTTGAGATAACTCTCAAAGAGCGATTTTATGTTTTGGCTTCCAGCAACATTCATTGAATGTATTAGAATTGTTGCTGGAAGTTTTTTATTATTATCCATGCAATAATTAATAAGCCATTTTGCACAATCATAACCAGTTTTTTCCTGATATGTGGCATATTCCATTTCTTCTAAATGGTCGTGAATTCCGTAATGTTCATCAGCTAAGTCATGGTCAAAGGAAATCATTTCAGGTAAACCATTTTCCTGAATGTATTTTACAAATTCATCATAACTGCGGACAGTTACCCAATCTTCAAGAAGATATAATGTATTGTGTGTATATTCAAAGCAATCTTCTGGATAACGGAAATCATCAAGAAATAGATTATAAGCCATATTTTAAATTTAGTTGACCCGCAGGGACTCGAACCCTGAGACTTCAGAACCAAAATCTGACGTGTTACCAATTACACCACAGGTCAAAATATGCGGTGATATCGTTCACCGCAAAACGCTCCAATTGGCGACCACTCATTTTTTAACTCAAAATGAGAAACTATGCAAATATACGTAATTACATATAATTTTATGCAAATATATTAAAATATATGCAAATAAATATATTTTGCTGCCCCCGCAGGACTCGAACCTGCAAACCAAAATTGGTACGTGGGTCAAAGCCACGTGTGTTTAGCCTATTCCACCAGAGGGCAATTTGTTGTCTCAGAGGGTTTCGAACCCCCACTCTTATCATCCAGAGTGACACGTGTTACCAATTACACCATGAGACAATATTTGGGTGTTAGAGGGGAATCGAACCCCCGTCAACAAGAGTCACAATCTTGCTGGACAGACCAACAGTCCACTAACACAGTCGGGATGGCGGGACTCGAACCCACGACCTCATGCTCCCAAAGCACGCATGCTACCAACTGCACCACATCCCGAAATTATCACTTCTTTACGTGATAAATACAATTATCGTGTAAAAACATGATATTTTCATTTTATCGTGTAAATATGGCATATTTTTATAATATGCATAAATTATACAATAATTTTGGGTGAACGACAGGACTCGAACCTGCGACAACCAGAACCACAATCTGGCGTTCTGCCAACTGAACTACGCTCACCGTATTTGTCTGGGTAGTGGGATTCGAACCCACGAACACGTGCTTCCAAGGCACGCCCATATAGCCATCTGTGGAACACCCAGATAAATTAAAAAACCATTATACGAAAGAACATTATAAAAAGTTGCAATAAAAAACCCCACTCTTTTGGAATGGGGTCTTCTACCTAACCTAAAACCTTACAGAAGTTTAAGCACAGATACCCCATTCAACATATTGTGGATGCTGTTGCGGTTGGGGTTGTATGTGCATTAAATTTCTCATAACCTATGAATAAAACTAATCAAAACACTGCAAATATAATACTTAAAATTATAAATACAAACTTTTTCCAAAAAAAATTAAAAAATAATTTTATTTATATCCAAGTGCAATCATTGCATCTCTTACCAATGTTTGCACTTGTGAAATACTAATTGGTTTTTCTTTGGGGTCGAAACCAGTTGTGCTGAATTGAATTTGAAACCAGTCTTTGAAGTCATTTGGATTATCAATTCGAGCATTTGCACGTTGCGCAACAGGTGTTGCTACTTGTTGTGTACGCTGTGCATCTGGAGAAATTTCGTCCATTTGTTTAAAATCTGGATTAACTCTTTCCATCATCTCAAAAAGCAGTTTTTTACTGTCTTTTTTCATTGAAATTCTTTTGTTATAAATACTTATATTTTTTTTAAAAAAATGTTGTCTGTATCTATCTTTTTTTAACAATTAATTATATTTATAATACGAAGCAAAAAACAATGAATAACACTAATTCACAAATGGCTCAAATTGAGGACAAAACTCTTGAAGAACCACCCTCTAATAGAAATAAATTAAAAATTGTACTATTAGATTGGAAAAATCAATTATTTTGCTTGGGAAAAGGAAAATCAATATTATTATCAATTTATCCGATAAATATATTTCATATAGATATATAAAAATTGCACCCTCATATTTCAGGGTGCAATTATTCAAAGTCAAGTCTTAAATTTTTACCTAACCCCTGACGGGCAATGTGGTATTAAATTTCAAAAAATCATCCTGATTTTCTCAGACCTAACTTAATTCTGTGATTAAGCAATGACTTTTCATCTTATAAATACTTGGGTTTGACAAATTGGATGTCATTTATCTAAAGTAATTAGTATTTATAATAAAATTTATTTCAGTGAAAAAAAGTGACTTCATAAAGTTAATTAATGAAGAAATATCTAATGTCGATTTTGATTTTTTAGGAAACGAAAAGCAACAAAAAGAGGATGAAGAACTTAGGTTGTTAAGTAATGAAGATTTACAAAAACAATTTATTTGTGACTTTTTGTTAAACAAAAAAGATAAATATAAAATTACTGAGGTTGTTGAATCTACGATAAATGATTGGGAGCGTGATGGATATTTGGATATTACTTATGGAGTTGAAATTTCTTATCGCTATGATAGCATGAAAGAACCAGCAAGATTTGGTTTATGGTTTACTGGAAAACATATTGCATACGATGTTGATAGCGATTACGACCCGGGCAAATGGATGGGCACAATGCCCGATTCAATTCCACCATCAGGCGGTGATTGGTTCAGCAAAATTGATTGGAGCGATATTAAAGTTGAAATGTTCATGGTCGATGAAAGAGATGATGATATTGAATTTGTGGCATTTAATAAAGCACCTGAAAGAGTTCAAAATATATTTATAAGTCATTTTCTTGAAGACTTTATTGACAAATATGCTGATATTGGATTGAAAACACCCGAACAATACGATAGAATAGAAAAAACTGGATATTGTTAAAAAGCTATGACAGAAGAAAAAAGAAAAATATTAGACAAAATCAATTCACAGCTTCTTAAATTAACAAATGATATTTTAAGCAAGTTTCCAGCAATTCATGATATTGATGATGGCTTTGTTGTACGTTATTTTACCGATTGGGATGCTTGTGATGATAATACTAAAACAAGGTATAAGAGAATTTTAAATATCAACAAACCAGAAGAAAAAGTAATTTTATTTTTTATTCCAAAAGGTGCATTCCTCGAACACAAAAAAAGAGATTATGTTGGTTGTATTACATGTATTGCTGGTGGACTTGAACTTATTATAGAAGGTAAGACAGTTTATCTCGACCCCTACACTAAAATGTGTTTAGAAACTGATGAATTTCAGGGTAAAGCATTGGAAAATACTTATTTGATTACTACAAATAGAGTTTAATTACCATTTTTTCAATTTACAACGTGATTTTGGACTTCTAACCTTTGCTGGCATATAACAGCCACATAAAGCACAGGTTTTATTTTTGCGTAACCTGTCACAATCTACACAAATAGCTATTCTGCGCTTTGCTTCATTTTCAATTTGAGGATTTGGGAAAGTAAAGTTTTTCCATCCCACATAAATTTCAGACAACATGCTCATTCCTAACGATAAATAACTCTTCCACCTTTACTTATTAGTAAATTTAATTCAGGATGATTTTGCATTTCCATTAATGCATTATGCAGAATTTCAGTTGAATTTAATGCCTTATCATAAATTCTTAGTTTTTGAATGCCACCAAAAAATCCCGAATTAAAGTTTTGCTCTATTGTTAGGTTGTTCTTGCTTTCGTCTTGTACTAATATATCTGCACCAGTATATGTAAAATCTTTAATGTATAATGTACCGTCAGTATTGAAGCCATCACTTGTTTCAATTAATATTCCAAGATTTACAAATTGTTGACCAGTATTATCTTCCGTCCTGAATGTCATTTTCATAGGTTTCCAATCATTCGCACCACTTACAATCGTTCCTTGTGTAACTTGACCAGTTATTGGATTTGGAGTATAAAACCCGTACATGTATTCAAATAAATTTGTAATTGGAATGCCTGTTTCACCAAAATATAAAATACCGTTTTTAATATATTGATATTCCTGTCTGTCTGGGTCATATGGGTCTAAACCCAATGCCAATCCGTTTAATCCAACAAGGTCTGATGCTGAAAGCGGATATATATATTCACTTTCACTTAAAACATCAATATCAACATCTTCACTGTATAAGAAGAATGAAATTTTATTATGTATTGTATTACCACTCGCATCAATTAAATTAAAGAAGTTATCATTAAATATTGATAGATTAATATTGTAATCCCTGTTTGATAATATTGATATTGGATTGTTGAATTTAATGAAATATGCTTTTGATTCACCTGTTGTTCCAGAATAACTAACAGCCATTACAGTATCTGCACTAAATGCAGTACTATTAGCACTTAATGTCAAACCAGATAAATTTATGGTATCACCAGAATCACGAACTACGAAATTATCTGAAATATAAATATCATCTTGACCTGTATATAATCCATATGTTTGAAAATCATAATGATATGAACAACCAAGACCCTGACTACCACCACCCCAGCTAATTGAATATGGTACGCCTTCCTGTTTTTCCTTATCATTATTAAAGGCTTTGCAATAAAACTCTGGGAATTCTTTTATTGTCCAAATTGAACGACCATTGATGAAGAATGTCAATTTTCCTTTTCTTTGTTCAGCACATTCTAATATATCTGGGTCAGTGATAATATCATTTGGTAAGAATGATATTGAAATTATTGTGAAGCCAGTATTTGTGATTGTTGCTGGTGATATATTTGTGACAATTAATCCCTCACCATTAATATATTTATATGCTAAATGTTTGTCCTGAGTTAATTCAAAAGCAATAACATTATTAGCAGTATTGGCACTTGCATTGGGAATGTAGAATTCTGTTGTATATTTACTTTCAGGATTTGGAAATGCTGACTTTAATATTTCTTTTTCGGCAATTGCATCCAAATAATTATCAAAACTTGTTGTTACGCCCGTTGTATTAGTAATACCCGTAATTGTTTCACCTGAAAAGTGAAGATTATATTTATCTTCGGCACGAGCACCCATCATAAAGAAAATGCCATGAGAATCTGGATATAGATATACAATAGTTTCAATTGTTATTCCCTGACCATATCGTGCTGGTAATAATTCATAATTAAATCCATGTAATTTGAAAAATCCTTGTAAATATCCACCATCAAGCGCAAAATAATTAAGGCTTCCACCTGTTGCAGATGTTGCACTCATTGGAAAATAATTAGTTGTTACTGTAATCCCACTTGTTTGACCAGAAGTAGGATTTTGAACATCATTACATCCAACACGATACATTGAAAATAAAACATCTTTTGAAGTTAATGTGATACCAGTCCACATCGCATCCATTCTTCCATTGTCAAAACCAGTCAATCCAAAATCAATTAAATTAATGTCATCTGAAATTGCTCCTGTCCATTTTGTTAAACTAAATGCGGTTAGACCTGTGTTCCAGTCAACCCATGACTTAATATTGGTTAAATCAATGTGTATCGCTAAATTAACGCTGATTATGTCGTTTAAGCATTCTAAATTCATTTCGTACAAGAATTTAATATAAATACTAAAGCTATTTAAATAGAAATGAGTATTTATTGAAAAATGATATTATCATGATTAGAGATAATAGAAAGCGACTTTTTGAAATGATGGAAAGAGTTGCTGGAATGACTATTAATGAAAATTTATCGCTATTACCGCCATCACCACCACCCGGATTTACATCGGATGATTTTATGTCATTAGACGATTTTTTGAAAAATGATGAGGTAATTAATGAATATGAAGTTGATGATTATACTATTTCAAATAAGGATGATGTTAAGTCAGTATTACAACAAAGACATCAAGAATATCAAAAAGGAATTCCATTAACACGTGATAGAGAATTACCATTTTTATTTGGAAAATTTGTAGAAGGAATAGTTGATGATGAAGGCAATGAATGGGATTTAGAAAAATTAAAACATGAAATTACAAAGCATCCAGCACGATTATTGTCAAAGCCAGAAAAAATGGCGAAAACTAATGCATGGAGTGTTTCATTACCCGCAACTGTTGGAATTATATTTAATGAAAGAATACAAAAATTTGAAATAGTCATTACCTGTCCAAAAGCAGGAAGATGTAAAAAAGATTGTTTTGCTTGGAAAGGAAATTATATTCGAGTTCCAGACGTTTCACTACATAGATTAAAAATGTTAAATTATGTTGTTAACCATTGGGATTTATTTGAAAAACGTTTGCTCAATGAAATTGAATCTAAAGAATTAATAAACACACAGGAAGGTCTTGGAACATTAATAAGATGGCATGATAGTGGCGATTTCTTTTCAGAAAAATATCTTTTAGGTGCATTTGGAATTGCAGAAAAAACACCAAATGTGCAACACTATGCATACACTAAAAGTATTGGAATGATTAGTGGTCAAAACATTCCACCAAATTTCTTTTTCAGGTTTTCGTTTGGCGGATTACAAGATAAACTAATTGATAAAATTAAAACTCCATATGCTGATATTTTATATCCAAATGAATTTGAAAATTTCATAAAAAAACATAAATCAACCGATACGGCTGAAGGTGGCTGGTTTTTTCACAATGATGATGCAAAAGAAGGTTTAAGAAAATATGTGGCAAATAAATATGGTGTTGAATTAAAAGATGTTCTTTATGTACCAGAATTAGAAAAAATACAATATGATTCAGAAAATTCTATTCCAAAGTGGACAGTAATTGTTACACCTAAAGACTCTGATGTTGGTGGATATAGAAAGGATGTGCTTGGAACAATATTATTGTATCATTAATAAGTATTTATATAAAATATTACTAAAATGAAAAAGGCTATTAATACAAAAAGACTATTATTTGAAAATATGGCAAAGTTAAATCCTGATTTTCAAATAAAAGAAGAGAAATCTTCTCAAGAAATTCTTAAAGAAGCCGAAGAGAAATGGATTCAAAATGCTGTTAATCCTGAACATAAAGGTTATTGTACTCCAATGACTAAACCAACTTGTACTCCAAAGCGCAAAGCATTGGCAAAGAGATTTAAAAAGGGCATTGAAAATGAAGCATATGGTACACCAGACCCACTTGGAAGTCATTGCGCAAAACAAGTTAACGAAGAAGATGAAGAAATGCAGGGCACTCCTGTTAAATATCGTGCAGAAGTGACTGGAAAAGGCGAGAATGTTTGGTCAACAAATGCATTGGAATTTGACAGCGAAGAAGAAGCAAAAAATTATTTGGATGACTTGTCGGGTCGTTGGTTCGGATTTGATATGGGTAGGGTTGTTCCAGCAACAACGCCAAAAGGACAGCAAGTTGATATGGTAAATGATGTAATATATTTAAATTACAGAAGATAATAAATGATTAATAGTAATAAAAATCCACGTTTCTGGTCTGGTAGGTATTGGAGAAAGCACAATATTTCAGATGCTTTGAAAGAAGTCGTTGAGCCAGATGTTGTTGATGTATCATCAATTCAAATGCATGATACATTATGTCCGCTTATTTGGGGTGAAAATGAAATAATAAAGCCAGACGTAAGAAAAATATTATTAATGAATGCCAAAAGGTTTATTGAATTTTCTGACGTAGAAAATCTTAAATTCAATGATATTATACTTACTGGTAGCATGGCAAACTATAACTATAATGAAAATTCTGATTTGGATGTACACATAGTATTAGATTTCAGCCAGATTTCAGAAAATACAGAATTTGTTGGTGACTTTTTTAAATTAAAAAAATCATTATGGAATGATAAACTTCCAATTCAAGTAAAAGGACACGATGTTGAAATGTATTTTCAGGATAGTAGTGAAGCACATTTTGCAACGGGTACGTATTCATTAGTAAGAAATGAATGGATTAACAAACCAACAAAAAAAATTGTCAACATTGATACTGCAGATGTACAGTTAAAAGCTGCTGATTTTATGAATGCTATTGATGATTTGGAAACCAATCAGGATGAAAAAGATTTTGTAAAAAGATACGAAACTCTAAAAAACAAGATTAAAAAGTATAGGCAAACAGGACTTGAAGATAAGGGAGAATTTTCTGTTGAAAATCTTGTATTTAAAGTTTTAAGGAATACTGGTTATCTTGAGAAAATGGTTGAAATTAAAAATGATTATTTAACTCAGGAGTTGAGTTTAAATGAATTTGAACTATGAGAAGATTAATTGTGACAAAAAAACAATTGAATGAATTTATAGAAGCCAAAAAAGCTGAAAAGGTTTTCTATGAAATTGTGGAAGATTTGCACAAAAACGGAAAATTTTTAAACGAAAGTATTTCGAAAACTAAAGCAAATAAGGCGGTTATTGAGAATTACAGAAGAAAAAACTTAATAACACCCAAAGTTTTTGAGATGCTTGTAAAAAGTAAAATCATTAATGAATCATATGAAATATTATGATTTTACTACTTTTTGTTCTTAATTAAGTATTTATAAAAAAGTATAGAGTAAATAAAATAAATTTTATATTAAAAATATTCACATGAGTAGACATGCATCAAAAGAGGCGTTTTATCAAAGACTTCAGGAATTAGCAGAAGTTAAGAAACCCTTGATAAAAGAAACACGTAATTTAGGTACGTTGATTGATTACAAAAGAGCAGCAGATGGTATAGCATATGGTATTATAAAAGAACAGCACCATTATTATATTAAGAAAGCTGGTACAAAAGAAAATCCGAATGTATCTGATTTTGCATATATTGGTGGATTAGAAAACATTAAAGAATACCAGTATAGCAAACTATCTGAAGCTGATAAGCAAAGAAGTATGATTCTTCATAATATTAATGAATCATTGACTTTAAAGCCGAACAAAACAGGTAGTAAACTATTAAAGGAAGATAAGGCTGGCGAAGAAATTGAAAAAGCGTCAGAAAAAGTTCCCGAATTGGATGCAGCTACTGATGCTGCAGCAGAACCAGAAGTTCCTGCTGTAGATGATGGCGGTGAAGCTGAAATGGCTGCTGGATTGGAAGCAGAACCTGCAGGTGATGAAACTCCTGCTCCTGAAGGTGGTGAAGAAGCACCTGCTGAAGAACCTGCTCCTGAAGGCGGTGAAGAAATGCCAGCAGAAGTTCCAGCAGAACCTGAAGCTGGTGAGGAAGCACCTGAAGGTGGCGAAGAAATGCCAGCAGAACCTGAAGCTGGTGAGGAAGAACCTGCAGAAGATGACGTGGAAGCAGGACCGAAAGATGAAATCAAATCAGATATTGGTAAAATCGGAGAAAAAATTCAAGAAAGAGATTTGAGTAATGATAAAGTTGAGGGTTATGTCAGCATGTTCCTTGGATATTTTACTGATTATTTTGCCGATATGGATATTGAAGAACGTAAGGAATTAGCTGATAAAATACTTGAAGTAAGTAAAGAAAAAAATATCGAAGACCTTGAAGCATCATTACCTTCAGAACCTGTAACTGCTGACGCTGGAATAGAAGAAGATATTTGTGCAGAATGTGGTGGATTTGGCAGATATGCTGAATCAAGAGGATATACAGCAGAATCTCTTATGGAATGTGATGCTGAAGAAATGAGTAATGTTGTTAGCGGATATGCAAATGCATATAATGATGGTCAGAATGATGGCGATTTTAAACTTGTTGCATTATTCGTTAATCCAGAAGTTCTTGGTAAATTAAAGGACGAATATGGTCATGAAGATTATACCGAAAAATTAACTCCATATACCAATGAATTAAATGAATGTGGTCTTGAAGAAAAACAGGCACAGATTAATGAACTTTGGGGCGGATTAAAGAGTATGTTTGGAAAAGTTGGTGGAGATGTTAAAGCTGGCGCACAAAAAGCAGGTCAAGCAATTGGTGGTGCAGCACAGAAGGGTGCTCAAGCAGTTAAAGGTGCAGTTCAAAAGGGTGCACAGGCAGTTGCAGGTGCAGCACAGAAAGGTGCTCAAGCAGTTGGACAATATGCAACAGGCTTGAAACAAACATATCATGCTGGTGAAGTGGCTGGAGAAGTAAAGAAACTTGAAGATATTGCAAAAGATTTGGGTGCACAAATTGCTGCTTTAAATACAAGATTACAAAAGGCAGGTCATCAGCCTGTTAATGTTCAGAGTATATTAACAACAATAAAGAATCAACTTGGCGGTGCAGCAGGTACTGCTAATTTAGGTAAATATGGCATTGCAAAAGAAGGTGCAATGGCTGATATGGCAAATGTTCCAACACAACCTGATATGCTTAAAGAAGATGATGAACCTGAAGAAGAAAAGGGTGAAGTTGAAGCACCAGAAATGGATAAACCAATTGATGGCATTGGATTTGCTCCTGAAGCAGATAATCTTGGTGGTGGTGTTGTGAAACCAGAAAGTGCTGGCGTTGAGATTGAAGTTACTCCCGACAAAACTGTTAAAATTGAAATGAGCGAATCTGAAAAGAAACTCAGGAAATATATTCGTGAACGTCTTGAGGTTAAAGCTGGTTTGAAAAAGGAAAGTCTTAATGAAACCAAGAAGTCAGAAACTTTGAAAAAACTTGACAAAGTTATTGATGAGCAGTTTAAACTTTACGAAACTACATTAAAAAAAAAAGTAGATGAAGGACTTGGTGATGCCATTTCGAAAGGAATGACTAAGATTGGTCAGATGGGCACTGGTAAAAATAAGTTACAAAGGCAATTAAAAAGTGCATTACCTACACTAACACCAAAAGATTATACAAAATGGCTACAGGATTTATATGCAGTAGACACCATGTATAACAAAGCACTTGAAAGATACATTTCTACAGCAAGTGATGAAAATAAACTTCAAATACTTCAGCAAATTGCAAATGATGAAATTGGTGTGGGTAAATTAGTGATGAAAGGTGCAGAATTAGTATACATTCCAGCAGCACAAGCATAAGAATAGTTATGAAGTACTAACATATCTTAATTTAAAAAGACCGAAAATAAAAAATTCGGTCTTTTTTTTGCAACAAATTTTATTGTATCTTCGTATCATTATTCAAATAGTTTTCTATGGATAATATAAGAACATATAAAACTCTTCGCCTTGTTAGAGGTAAAAGAAGATGTGAAGAACTGGTAATGCTATCTGAAGCAAAACGGGATTTTGAATTTCGCAGACTTTACATATCAGAAGTTGAACAGGATTTGCATGTTATTTTCAGTAGAAGTAAAATAAGCAATTGGATTTCGTGGATTTTTTTGGGATTATCTGGAATATTAATGCAGTTTTCAATAGTTGTTTTAATATTCTCAGGGATTGCATGCTGCATGAAATTATATTCGACTTATTGCCAAAAAAGATTTGAAAAAATTTTCAAAGGATATAAATTTGCTCTTGGCTGCGTAGATGCGGTAATTGAAAACAATTATGGTATTATTTTGCCCAAGTAAATTCATTTTTTTATAAAAAATTATTAGTATTTATGAGAAAATTGTGTCATGGATTACGATGAAAATAAATTAAAACTAATTTACGTTTTGAAAGTTGGTTATAACGCAAGAGGCGAAGGAAATTATGAATTTATTTTTTCATTAAATCCTGATAATATTGATGTGGAAGGATGGTGTTGGGATATTTCACCAGCTTGTGACAATGCACTGCCACCAACTGAAGAATATGTTGATGCATTAATTAGTTTAAAGACAAAATCATTTGATTTATTTTGTCTACATGAAGCAGTTGACAGGGAATACATGCATGGATATCATACAATACATGCATTGGCATACGAAGTTGAAAAAGATGATGACGATAATAGAGATGATTACGAAAAATTATTCAATGAGGAAAATGATGATATTCCGCTATTAGTTTTTCATTACGGTATGTCTCTTGCTAAAGTCAAAGACCTTTTAAATTCAAGAAAAATAATTTTAAATAAAAATAATGAATTTGTTGAGATATCTTCTCTCAAATTTTAACGTATTTATTAATAGCTGATTGCCCATGTGGTAAAACAGTAAAGAAAACGTATTGATGCATAAATGCGTTTTTGGTTTAATTCTATACCCTTGGTGTGGAATCTGTAAAGGTTTCGGACGCTGAACCCGCTAATCAGCGTTCATGAGTTCATCTTACCAGATTCGGAAGAAGGAAATTCGGGGCGTGATACATCCAGATATGTACCACGCCCTGCGGTTTTTATAAAGGTGTAGTATTTATTTATAAAATATTATAAATGAGTACCAAACCGAAAGACGATAGTTTTGAAGAAAAGGACGAATCACCAGACCATATTCCAGTAGTTCCATTTGATATTCAAAAAGAAAGAGAAAAAGAAGAACAAAGAAAACTGGCTGCTGAACTTCGAAAAAAGTCTGGTAAAATTGAGCCTGTTATTGTTACCAAATCTGGTGAAATAAAAAAAGCAAGTGAATTAACGTATAATGAACAGGAAGATGAAATAATTCGCTGTGCAACTGACCCAATTTATTTCATTGAAACATATTTAACAATATTTGACCAAACAAAGGGTAAGGGTGGAATGATTGTTCCATTTAAATTATTCCCAATGCAAAAAGATTTGGTTGAAACATATTTAAAAGAAAGGTTTGTTGTAGCTAACAAATATCGTCAGGCTGGTATTTCAACAACAACTTGTGCTTATATTGCATGGTATGTGATGTTCAATAAAAACAGACAAGTTGCTATTGTTGCAGATAAACTTGAAACTGCTCGTGATGAAATTATGAGCGATGTTGTTGAATTCATTGATGGCTGTCCAGACTGGCTAAGACCAAAAACAGGTAGAGACACTGAAAAATTCTTAAAGGACACACAAAAACTAAAAATTTATGATAATGGTTCACGTTTAGGTGCATTCTCATCAAAAGGTTTACGTGGTATGACACCAACGTTACTGTTTTGGGATGAAACTGCATGGACAGAAAAGGGAGATAAATTCTGGACATCTGCATTTCCTACTTTGCAAACAGGTGGTAGTGCAATTATGGTTTCAACACCTTCAGGTCTTGATGCCGTTTTTTATAAAACATTTATGGGTGCAAGAGCAGGTGAAAACAGTTTTAAAGCAGTTGAACTTTGGTGGTATAATGACCCAAGATACAATAAAGATTTGGTATGGCTAAAAAATAAAGGAAAGGAAACTGAAATTCGTTTAGTTGATGAAGGTTGGGATGAAAAGAAAAGAATTCAATTAGCTGATGATGGTTGGGAAGCAAGTTCACCTTGGTTTGAAGAACAAGTACGTAACGCAAACGGTGATATGCGTAAAATTGCACAGGAACTTTTATGTTCTTTCTTGGGTTCTGGTGATAACTTTATTGCTGAAGAATTTTTGAAAAGAATTCAGGAAGAAGAAGTACAAACGCCAATTCGTCAAGAATATACAGATTTAAATATGTGGATTTGGGAAGACCCAAAACCAGCAGAAACATATATTATGACATTGGATGCATCGCCCGGGCATGGTGAGGACAATTCTACACTCAACATGTTAAAAATCAATGAAATAATTGAAGAAAAAATCATAACAAAAGGAGAAAAAACAAAAAAGGTTAAGATAAAAAGACATAAAGTCGAGCAAGTTGCCGAATATTATGGAAAAGTAACACCACAGATGCTTGCTGAAATTGCATATCAATATGGTAAGAGATATAATAATGCATATTGTGTTGTTGATATTACGGGTGGCTATGGCGTTCAAACAATTGAAAAATTAATTGAATTTGGTTATCCTGAAGAATCTATTCATTACGCTGAAGTAACACATAAACCATCAAGGGATAGATTGCAGGGATATATTAAAAAGGGAATGAAGACAATGCCAGACGGTGCTGTTGTTAATGTGGATTTAATTCCCGGGTTCTTTATTGGCAACAACCGTGCTTCAGTATTACTTGAGATGCAGCGTGCTATTCACCTTGAGGATGTGGTAATTAGGTCAGTAAGATTATTAAATGAATTAAAAACATTTGTTACTGTTGCTGGAAACCGTGTTGCCGACCATAAGCGTTCATTCCATGATGATTCAATTATGGGATTATCGATTGGATTGTATACTTTAAACTTTGATATGGCAAGGTTTAAACAAAGTAAGGGTATTACTGAAAAAATGTTAAATGCAATCATATCAAACAATGATATTTCCGATATGGAGAAAAATAAGGGAATTAAAAACAAACCAATGATTTCACCAAGCAGTGCTTCTCCATTAAATCCATATTTATCTTATGGTTGGTTATTTAAGGGGTTAGATGGGAAAAAGAAAAATTGATTTGTATTTATATTTAAATAACTTTTTATGACTTTTTCGAAAAATCGAAGTATTTATAAAAAAATATAAAAAATTATAAAAAATGGCTGAAGAACAGAAAAAAGGGACAATATATCAGCAACTTAATCAGCTTTTAAATTTAGACGGTTTTGGTTTTACTGATGCTCAACCAACAGTCATGCCACAATCAACACCTGCCGTACCTAAAGAAACTAAAGTTATAATTAAAGGTGCTACCCCCGAAGAAATAAAAAGAAAGGGATTGGAGTTAGAACAAAAACGTGAACTCCAAAATAAATTTTTTAGGACTACCGATAGAGGTTTCCAGAAAGCCTTACAATATGAAGCAGCCAGACTTCCAGCGTATATTGATTATGAGGGCATGGAATACTACCCAATCATTTCAAGTGCATTGGATTTATTCATGGAAGAAGCAACAACCGTTGGTCTAAATGGTAAAATGTTAAACATATATTCCAACAAAGAAAGAATAAAAATGCTGTTGGAAGAATTTTTCTATGATATTGTAAACGTTAATGTAAACTTACCATTTTGGACAAGAAATACAGTAAAATATGGTGATAATTTCGTATTACTTTATGGTGAGCGTAAGAAGGGTATTACACATGTAAAACAATTAGTTAACTATGAAATAGAACGTTTTGAAAGAATACAAAACGGTAAGCCACTTGTTAAATTCAGGGAAAGAATGACTGGAGATGAATTTAATGTTTTTGAAATGGCACATTTCCGTCTTCTTGGCGATGACAAATATTTACCATATGGTTCATCAGTACTTAATAAAGTACGTAGAGTTTTCCGTCAATTAATCATGGCTGAAGATGCAATGCTTACCTATCGTATTATTCGTGCTGGTGAGAAAAAAGTTTTTAAGATTGATGTTGGAAATATTGATGAAGAGGATATTGAAGAATATATCTATAAAGTAGCAACCAAATTCAAGAAAATTGCACAAGTTGCACCAAATGATGGTCAAATTGATTACCGCTTTAATATAATGGGCAATGATGAGGACTATTTTTTGCCAGTAAGAAATGCAAATACACAAACGGGCATTGAAACACTCCCGGGCGCATCGAACCTTGACCAAATTCATGATATTGAATATCTTCGTGACAATTTATTTGTTGGTCTTGGTATTCCAAAACCATTTTTAAGTTTCCAAGATGCTGCAGGTGCTGGTAAAAATATGGCACAATACGATATTCGTTTTGCAAAAAAAATTAATCGTATTCAACAAGCGTTAATTCAGGAACTCAATAAAATGGCAATGATACATTTGTATCTATTGGGTTATACTGGTGATGACTTAAATAGTTTTCAATTAACTCTTACTAATCCATCAGTTCAGCAAGAATTATTAAAAGCTGAATTGATGCGTGAAAAAGCACAAACATATACTGAATTAACTCGTGCTGAAGCAGGTATTGCAGCAATGTCACATACCAATGCCAAGAGAAAATTGTGGAATATGAGTGATAGGGAAATCGTAGAAGATTTGAAACAGCAAAAATTAGAAAAAGTTGTTATGCAAGAACTTGCTGATGCCCCTGTTACAATTAAGCATTCTGGATTATTTACCGATATTGATAAGAGATTTGGTGCACCTGAAGGTGAAGTACCGATGAGCGGTGGAACTGAAGGTGGTGGAATGCCACCAGCAGGTGGTGCGCCAATGGGTGGTGGTGAATTACCAATGCCACCAGCAGGTGGAGCACCAATGGCTGGAGCAGGTATGCCAGCAGGTGCTGAAGGTATGCCAACAGCAGGAGCAGCACCAGTGGGTGGAGCAGGTGCTGAAGCATTACCAATGGCTGAAGGTCGAAAAAGAATGACCGATGAAGAATACATGAGACATGTTGAAAGTTTAGTGTTTGGCAGTAGCGTTGAACCCGAACATAAAAATGAAAAACAACATAAAAAGATAATTAAGGAAAATGATAATATCAATGAACAGCTAAATAAAAATGCTCAAGAGATGATTAATGAGATTGATGATATATTGAAAAAGGGCGAGAGTATTAATGTTGAGCAAAAAGAAAATGATGCTGAAGAAGTTGATTTTGAAGGAATTGAAAATATTGAATTAACAGAATAATTAATAATATTACATAAAGCTAACGTTTATAATTATTTACAGTATTTATTAATAAATCAAACAAAATCGCATGGAAAGTATTAACATTGGTATTGTTAACTTAGTGGTTTCTAAGAAATTAAAGGATGCTTACTTCAGTAATAATTTAATTGAAGAATCGAAAAAAGTTACTGAAGACTTTCTAAGTGTTGTAAAAAATTCACCAATTTTACAATTGGAATTTAAAGTATTCAATAATATTGAAACTAAACATATTGAAAATGATTTGGCAGCATCACGTTATATTGATAATAATATAAAATTATTTGAAATATACACGAATAAGGAAATTGAGAAGGAACACGAAAAGTTAAAATCATTCCTTACTGAAGATGTTCAGGTTGATGATGCCAAAGTTCAATTGTATATTGCAATTAACAATTTGATTAAAGAATCATTAAGTAATTATGATGAAGTTAATGTTGATAATATTCATGAATCGTTTGAAACTGTTTTAAATCACATAAAGAGACCGAAAGCAATGGAAGCAGAACTTCCAGAATCGAAACTCATTAATGAAGATGTTATTAGAATTGCTGTTGATAAATTCAATGAAAAATATAACGCATTAAATGAAGATGACAAAAATTTGTTACTTAAATTAATCAAATCATCTTCTGCTGAAAAAGAAACACTACTTGAAGAGTATAAAAATGAGAGTTTAGCCATATTAGAAGGACTAAATAAGGAAAGTGTAAAAGATAGCGTTGCAAAAGCAATTCAGAAAATCAAAGAGATGGTATTTAATGCACAAACTGCCGATGACGATATCATCAGTCTTCATGAATTGAAAAAAAGCATAATTTAATTAGTCATTATAAAGATTGTTTGTCCACATAGTATTAACACTATGGGCATCAAAATATGCTAATTGGTCTTCCAATTTAACTCCCATATTAATACTTTGATTATCAAGTCCTCGAAGTTTATCAGGACCATATCCAAACCATTGACCTTTTGATTTGAATTTAACATTTACATTATTCTTATCACCTAATAATCCAAATATTTTAAAAATATAATTAACGCCTTCGGCATGTCTGTTGCCATCTCTTTCAGCTAATTGAATTGCATCGGGAAATGAATTAACATTCCACTTGGAAACTAATTTTGAATATTTTAAACCCGCAGCATATGCAAATAATGTCCAATTTGCATATGAATCGCAGTTATTTGCAATATATTTCATATATCTGCATTGTGCTTTAATCATTATTTTTGGATTATTAATTACATTTTGATGTAGTTGTGCTCTATTTTCTCTTCCAGTTCTATTTGGACTTCCATCAATTGTTACTCTATATGTAATATCTTGTCTTCTTGTTGACGGTTCAAAACCAACATCAAATATTTTAGCAATTTCATCATCAGTAAATTTAGGTGTAACATTAGATTTGTTTTTTAATATCATGTCAATCATGGTATCAACAGTAAATTGAGAAATACCACCAGCATCACTTGTCATTGGATATACCCAAACTTTATAAGCCGATTCGGTAAATCCTTGCGCAGCAATAATGTTTGTATCAATTTCATATTGTTTAGCATAATAATTATACCATTTAATTAATTGAAGTGCTAACTGGTCATTAGTAGTAATCAATTTATTTGAATCGTCATATACTGTTGCTTCCCATAAATAATCTGGTGATAATTGTGGCTGTCCTGTTCCTAATAATTGTTTTGGAAGTGCTCCACCGCCTTTCATATCAGTACCTCTACCTTTAAGGGCAGAATTACCAGTTCCACTGCAATGATGCTTAATAAATGTTTCTCCTTCTAATGTTAATTTAGTATATGCCATTTTATTGAATTTTTAAACCATACATTGATGTTACTTTTGACAAATTATCAAGATATTGAGCACCACCAAAATTTTGTATGTAATTGCCAGCACTCATATTATCAGTAGTTATATCACCAATGTATCCATCTTTTAATCCGAAAATTGCTGCAGGATTAGTAACTCTTGGATACGGGAATTTCAAAATTTTAGTGCCTGAAAATGTTGTTGTCATTTTATTTGGCGATATATTATGCTCAACTGTTAATATTAAATATGCGCCATTGAACATTGGAACATTTTCCAATTGAAAATATTGTGTTGGCTGAATCATTGCATTGCCCAATCCACCCACAGTTGCACGATATGCTCTGTTTTCATATATGTTATATAGGTTTTGTCCTTGTGGTACTGGTGCACTTGCACCACCATCACCAGCTAATCTTGAAAGAATATTTATTGACTCATTGGTTTCTGGAAATTCTTTACTATCAATTTTTATGTCTTTAAACATTGATTGATTTTGCTCTCCAAATCTAACCCTAAATGCTCTAACTTGTCTCCAAGGAAAATCTGGGTTAGTATTCATTTGATTATCAAATCTATTATCAATCGTTTTACTACAATCGGCTGTATTAAAATCACTTGGCGCATCACTTTCTAAGTCAATAATGCCATCATCAGCAAAATCATTATTAATATTGCTTGGATAACTTGATGACCCACCAATATACATACAAACAAATGTTTGTCTATTTATTGCCATAGGTGCATTACTTATTCTAAAACATTCTTTCCATTCATCTTCATTGAAACTCATAAAATTTTGAAGCGGGAAAAATTCAAAACCATTTGCTGATAATAATTGTGAAATCACAGTAAAAACTGAAATATTTGGGTCTTCAGCCATTTGTATTAATGGTTCTGGATTTATAACAGTATCGCCAATTGGGTTCATTGCTCTATCAACAAACACAAATGAATCAATTAAATTTTTACCATCTTCGTTAAATGGATATCCAAATGTTTTGGTGCTGATTGGATTAACAAGCCATTTATCATTTATATTTTTAAATGAATAATATGTTTGTGTAATTATACTATCATCACTTTTCAATCTTCTATTTTTTTCTTCTTGTTCTTTGTTTTCTTCAGTTTTCTTATCAATTTCTGTATTTAATTTAGCAAAAAATTGTGTAAAATATGCATTATTAATTGGTTGTGTTGATACACCAGCATCAGAAACATTGCTATTAGTATATGCCAATGATTTATATGTTTTATTTCCTGATGTAGTTCCAGAATCTCTTTTAAATGTTAATTCCGTATAATTAGCTAATTTTACTCTTTCAAGCAATGGCTTTATAATTAAATTATAATATGGTGCGCCAGTTTGTGTTTTTTTTGGATTTAATAGTTGTGTATATTCTTTTTCTTTTTTATTTACAGTATTTCCAGAAATTTTACTAAACATATAATCAAATGATGTTTTTAGCTGATAATAAGCAAATTCTTCATTAACATTGCTCATAAAATCATCATATTCTCCCCTAAATAATTCTTTATCTTTTTCAGATAAGAAATGATTAATATCATAAATGTCAGCGAATATATATTGCCCATTATTATTCAAATTTTTACCATCACCATTGATGAAAAACTCTTTTAATTCATTAATAAGCGAAGTGTCATTATCAGCACCAACTAATGCTCCAATATATGCTGGTAAATATCTTGGAACTTCAATAATTGCTGGATTTTGAAATATCCAATATCCCAAATTTTTTGGGTACATATTGAACGGACCTAACGTATATCCAACGTTTGATAAAAACATTAATGCGCTAAATTTTGATGAACCGCTCATTATTGCTTTATGTATTATTTCATCATGTTCCGATAATTCTTTAACCCAAACATCATCAACCATATGCTGGAATTGTTTTAAATCATTAAGTCCTCGGTCATTTAAAAAAGGCATTTTAACATTTCCAGCACTCAGTAATTCATTGCATTGTTTTTCACTAATAGTTCTTTTTGTATCAGATAAATATCGTGTATCAAGGCAAATATTATCAGAAGTGTATTCCATAGTTCCTTTAATCTCACCAGTTTTAAATTTACGAAACGTATCTTCAATATACAAAATATTGTCTTGAGTAAATGAGAAAAATCCTTGCGGATATTTTCTTAAACCATCAAACCATTTATTTTTTTTAACGTCAGACATAAATTGCTGAATTGGCTTATCAGTTGTAGTATTGTCCTTTTTGCCACCTTCAGTCTCTTTTGTTGTTTCGTCTGGTTTGTCATCTGCTTGAATAGCAATGCTTACTCCGTCTGGTATAATATATGCACCTTTAAACTCAGTATTATTCTTATCAACATAAACATCATCTTGGTTAGAAAGAGGAAATGATATATTATTGTTTGAACGATATATATCGCTTAATACTTTTGAGGTACGCAAATATTCATAAAAACTTTGAGGTGTTTTTCCTTCCCCTTCAGTTATAAATTGTTTTAATAAATTTCTTTTTTCTGGATTAACCACCGATGTTGCCAAATTAACCGCTTCTGATTGAGCAAATAAATTACCAAATAAATTACGAGTTTGATAATCAGGACTATAAAAACTTTCAGAAAGAACACCTTGTGATAATATATAAAATCTCTGTAACATTATTTTTAATATCTCGCTTAATCCGTCATATGTGCTTCCATTAGTACCAATTCCTTCAATATTTGGGTATGGAGAAGATACGCTATTGCTTGCAACACTTGAATCCATTGGTGATATGGGTATCCATAATTTATTTCCAGCATCGTCTTCTTCGCCCTTCAAATTCGGTAAATTTTTTTGAAAATCTTGAAGAAAAAATGTATCAATAAATTCATTGATTAATTCAATTTCGGGGAATTGTCCTTCTGTTCTATTACTTAACTCAATTGGTGCAATTTTTTCTTGTTTTGAACCGCCACAAACTTGTCCTTGTACATTGATAATTAATGGAAATGCAAATACTCTTTTTGCTCTTAATGAATCAAAATAATCGCCACCTGTTATTATTCTATAGTTTACATTAGTATTATGATGTTCATTTTCGGCTTTGATTGATGTTTGTCTAATTGTTTCAAAAAATACATCTACATCATCCAAAATTATTTTGAATATATTATATATTGTTGGCATCATGCCAAGTTCTTCAAAAATAATATTGTTAATGCTAACATTAATTGCTGATGCCGATTGAAATTTATCATCGATTAAGTAAGATTTATTTTTTTGCAATTTACTATATAAATTAGTAATATCAATTCCCACATAATATGCACTAAGACCATCTTTAACATTAATATTATTTTTTGTGTCAAATCCATCAGGAAATAATTCTGCAGTTGCAATATCAGAATCATCAAATTGAACAGTTGCGTTATTTTTCCTTAATTTGTCAATTAGATTACTTCTATATTTATTTAAATCTTCAATTAATTTATCAGCTTGGTCTTTATATTTTTTTGTTAGTGTTCCAGTAGTACCATTAGCACTAACGCTATCGCTTAAAGCAATGTCCTGTCCAATATAATATGCAATAAATAATCTTTTTGGCACACCACTACCAGTAAGCATGTCTGTTGTGACTTGCTGTAAAATATAGTTATTGTATTCTGTAGTATTATTTAAAACAGATACCTTTGATGTGCTTCCATTTGGGTTTTCGGGTGAATTATCTTGTAATAATAAAAATGGTGAACCTTGCAGTTCTTGCCTAAATGCACCAATCATATTAATTGCAGCATTATTTTCCTCAATTCTTTTAACGGAACTATTATATTTTTCGCTTTCACTACTTTCATTTTTTGCTTTAGCGATTGCTGGCATTAATGCTTTTAATTTAATAATTAAATCATCTGTATTTTTTGGTGCATTTTCTGGTGCTGGTGATGATGAATCTCCCCTTTTCTGAATATTACGCTTCATCAATGGAAAATTAATGGCGTATTTGAATAATACGTCAGTCAATGGAGCGTATGTCATTGCAATAAATTGTGCATCAACAACAAAATTACCATTTTCTGATTTGAACTCTGAAGTATATTTAACCAAATGCAATTTATACATCAATGGTTTGCCGTAGTATCCTTTGATTGTTAAATCAAAAATAGGTGGTGGAAAATCAAACAATACTCTATATGGTGAATTTTGTTGATTAAATAATGCTACACCCCTAATGTCTACAAATTGAATGTTAATTTGAGGAACAAAAGATGAATTAATTACAATTTTAATATCGCTAATTCCAAATCCTTCATATTGTGTTTCATTTCCAGTACTACCTTGATAATAATTTGTAGTGAATTGTAAATAATGTGGATTGCTGACAAATTTATCTCCGACTGTAATACCCTTGTTTTGATTATTACCTAAAAAATTAACACGAATGGTTTCTTCCAATCCAGTTGCTTTTTCAGTATATACTGAACTATCGCCCATTTTATACAATACCGTTCTTGCCTTACGCACAGCAGTTAATTCGGCAAATATGTGCATGTCTTGATATTGCGGTATTCCATTAGGAATATTTGGGTTAATATCAACTTCGTTTGGGTCAATAAGATTGGTATATTTATCAGGCTTTGGTTCTGGAAATACTACATTCATTTTATAATTTTTATTATAAATACCTCATTATGAAAAATCCAATAACTATGTTGCCTAATTGAGTTCTTGAAACTATTTATTATAAAACAAAAAAATGTCAACACTACAACTAATATTAGCACAAGTCGGACATCCAATTTGGTATTATAACGCCTTCTTTTACTTATTTGTTGCACTATTAACATATACAATCATATCATCATTGACATTTCTTAAAATGATGCGCAAAAGGGTTGCTGAAATGAAGCTAATGCAGCAGCAACATGTTGCAAAGGTGGACAATATTCGAAGAGAGCATTCAGAAACGCTTGAAAAATTAAGAGTTGAAATGCTCAAACGTGAAGAAGAAAGAACACGTCAATGGATGGAATCAGAAAAAGAAACTTTACATGTTTTAAATGGAGTGGCAACTTTATTGGATTTAGGTGAAAAACTAACAAATATTGAAAATCAAAAAATGCTGGAAATTATGACTGAAATTAGGGACAAAATAACAGACATCGAAAACACACTAAAATCTAATGGTAGCTATGAGCAAAAAGATAGATAAACTTAAAGAAATTAATGAGCAACTAACAAGTATGCTCATTCAGTTGGAAGCACATGTTTTTGTTGAATCAGGTAAATATGTTCAGCCAAATAAACTAAAAAAAGATGTTTCTAAAGTAATTCCACAACCGAAATAACAAATAAAACTATTTATATATAAAGACATTAAAGATGAGTAAAATATTACAGGCAGGTCAGACTGGTTTTGGGATTTTGGTTGAGCATGATGCAGGTTATGTTAGTTCTGATTTGAATAAGGATATATTGAATGAAAATTTTGAAATCAAATTAAATGAACCTGTTTTAGTTAATTGCATTTTACAGAAATGGGGTGTAAAAAATAAGAATGGCAGGATTTATCCAAGAGACGTTTTAATTCCACAAGTTGAAGCATATCAAGATTTAATTGCTAATAATAGTGCAGTATCTGAAGCTGACCATCCAGATAGTAGTATAATATCACTTCACAACATTTCACACATGATTACAAAAATGTGGTGGGGTAAAGGTGACCAAGAAAATGTGTTGTTTGGTCAATTGAGAATCATCGTATCCCCGGGTTATATTAAGTATGGTGTTGCTTCAGTTGTTGGGGATAAGATTGTTTTGTACTTGCAGAACAAAATTAAATTGGGTATTTCATCTCGTGGTGTTGGAACATTGAAAGAAATAAATGGTGAAAGTCTTGTTCAAAAAGATTTTGAATTAATTGGTTTTGACTTAGTTGCAACGCCAAGTACCCCGGGTGCATTTCTTTTCCCTTCTAAGGGCGGTACTGAATTTGGCGAGCATTATGTCAATAAAAACGGACTTTACATCAGGGAAGATGAAGTAAAAATTTACAATGCACTTGATAAATTCTTGTTATAAGATAAGTATGGTTTTGGAAAAAAACAATAGTTTTTAATTGAAATTTATACTTTTTTATGCAAATAATGTATTTATATAAAAATTACGCTTTTATAGTATTAGATTAAGTGATATGAAAGACGATAAGAAATCATCGATAATTAAGGAAGCCTTAACAGATTATAATGCAATCTTAGAGGCTGCAGATGCTAATGCTAAGAAAAAATTAGCCGAGGAATTTCCAGAGAAATTCCAAAACTTGTTGAAAGAAGAATTAAAAGATAAAAATAAAAAGGGTTATAAAAAAATTGAAGAACCCGAAGAAAATAAACAAGATACTGTTATGAAAAAAGACGAAAAAGAGACCAAAGTGGTGGTTAAAGAAAAAGCAGGAGAAGGAAAACCCTTCACAGAAAAGTCAAAGGCAGTTGGTAAAGTTGAAGAAACTGCTGGCGAAGGCAAACCATTTGAAGAAAAACCAAAAGAAGGTACTGATGTTGTATCAGAACCAGTTGAAGAAGATGTTAAAATCAGGGATACTAAAAAAGAAGGTAAACCATTCACGGATAAAAAATCAGGTAAAATTGATGAAGAACGTGAAAAAGATTTCACTGGTGATGTAGAAGCTAAAACACCTAATATTGGAAAGGGTGAGGGTGAAAAGAAAGCATTCACCGAAAAACCAAAAAATCCTACTTCTGGAACACCAATGGCAAATCTTAAAGAGGAATTTGACATAACAAGTCTTGATGGTGGTAGTGTTGGCGGTGCAATTGAAGGCATGGGCGAAGAAGACGAACTATTGACTATGGAAGAAATTGAAAATGAAATTGCCAACATGGAAAACTTAGGTGAAGAACTTGATACTGCTGTTACTGATGGTGGAAGTACCGCATATAATGAACTTGTTGAAATGAGAAACAAGTTGGATGAAGTTATTAAAAATATGGGTCTTGGCGAACAGAAAAATCAGGGTGGACAGCAAAGTATCCCGGGTCGTGAACATGGCGGTCCGACAACTGCAATGATTGATGAAACAGATTTGGAAGAAATGCATGCTGCTGGTGCTACTGACGGTGCTGAAACATTTGGCACATCAAGTCAGGTTAACCAGTTACATCAAGGTAATCCACTTATCGATGAAGAAGGTCCGATTACCGATGACGATGTTGAAGCAGTATTAGGCGCACCTGCTGGTGGTGAAGTACCTGTTGATGAACATTTAGGTATATCTCACTCAAGCAATAAAAAGGTAACTGCAACACTTCCAAGTTTTGACAATAAACCAGAAAGTCATAAACAACATACACGTTCAGCAGTACAAGCTGCAGGTGGTATGGTTACTGGCATACAAGAAACTAAGAAAAAGATGGATGCATTAATTGAGGAAAACAAAAAGTTAACCAAGAAATTAAATGAATCCAAAAAATATAAAGAATCAGTGGGTACGTTGGTGGAAGGATACAAATCCGCATTGGAAAAGTATCGTAACCAATTGAAAGAAATGGCAATATTCAATACCAATTTGGCACATGTCAATAATTTATTGGTAAATGAAGAGTTGGCGTTAACTCAGGACGATAAGATTAAAATTATCAACGAATTCAAAAAAGTTGATAGCATTACTGAATCACAGAAGAAGTATACTGCCGTTCTTGCAGAAATGAAAGAAGGTAAGAAGACTTTAACTGAAAGCGTTGAAAGAAAGGCTACTGCCTCAGTACAGCCATCTTCAAAGCAGAAACTTGATGAAGTAGTGGAGAAAACAGCCTATGCAGACGATAAGCATATTCAGAGAATGAAGAAACTTATTGAAACCATAGAAAGTAGAGGCAAAAAAATAATTAAATAAATCTTTTAAACTTATAGAAAATGGGATTTTTAACAGAAAGTGCAGAAGTTGGTAATATTGGATTAAAACAACTTCGTGAACAAAGAGAAATAACCACCAACAGATGGGAAAAAATCGGTTTGTTGGAAGGTTTGGAAGGTAACGTTAAAGAAAACTGCGCACAACTTTTCGAAAACCAGTTGTCATATATGATTAATGAATCGTCAGATTCAACATCATCAGGTCAGTTTGAAACCGTTGCATTCCCTGTAATCCGTAGGGTGTTTGCAAAACTCTTGGCAAACGATATCGTGTCTGTACAGGCATTGAACCTACCGATTGGTAAATTATACTACATCAATCCAAAGGCAAGCGTTAGAGTAGAAAACGCTCCTTTCATGGACCACACCTCTCCAAACGGTGCTTATCAGAATGCTGCACAGCTTGCTGCTTCTGCAAGAACACAGTTTGAAAGCCGTTCATTGTATGATGCATTCTATGCAACAGAATACAATGAAGAAGGTTTGTCATTATTTGACAGGTCAAAGGGTAATTTTATCCTTGTAACTGGTGCAACAGTATATCCTGCTGGTGTTACTTATGACGGTGTTGAAAACTTTATAAGAGTTGATATCACTGGCTTCACAACCACAGCAGAAGGTAAACTTGTTGGTCCTGCTGGCGTACCGATGGACACAGAATCATTCCTTGCAAGTTTGAGAATTACTTCTCCTAACGCATTGAATGCTCCTGCTCCTTATACAGACCAGACAATTGCTGCTCTTACAGATGCTGTTCCTTACAACGTAAGGGTACAGAAGTACGGACAGGCTATTGTTAGCAAAACTGGCGTTCTTGAATTAGTTCTTGACCTTCAGTATGCAGGTACTAATGGCTATCAGGCACTTAGTGGTACAGCTTTACAAGATTTCTATTTCGCATACCGTGTATATAGCGACCTTGAAGAAGATTCACAGATGGCTGAAGTTACTTTCGTTC
>ENA-UPTA01000964-UPTA01000964.1-activated-sludge-metagenome-genome-assembly--contig:-NODE-964-length-32830-cov-6.317956_pt1 | contig 32830 bp, 28 predicted proteins | sample MGYA00238184_ERZ773361 | MGnify/ENA primary metagenome ERZ773361 (study PRJEB29100, sample SAMN05720205) | activated sludge metagenome | isolation source: anaerobic digester from wastewater... | reverse complement strand
GGATGGTCAAGCGCTTTTTGCAGGGTTTGCAGAAACAGGCTGCTGTCCTGCGCGCCTGCGATGGCATATTTTCGGTTGAATACAAAACACGGAACACTGCGCACGCCCAGCTGTTGCGCGTCGTAGATGTCTTCCCGCACGAGGTCGACCAGCGTGCCGTCGCGGAGGGTGTCTTCGAGGTGATGGATGTTGAGACCGATGTCGGTGCCGAGTTGCAGTAGGGTAGGGATGTCATCTATATTTTTACCTTCGGTAAAATAGGCGCGGAAAAGCGCTTCCTCTGCCTCCGCCTGTTTGCCCTGTTGTCCGGCGAAGTGCGCGAAGCAATGCGCCTTCATGGTGTTGGCCACCACGATATTATCGAGTTGATAGGTGAGTCCGTTTTCGGCTGCCATTTGTGTCACTTGCGCGTTCATCTGCTGTGCCTGTTCGGTGCTGAACCCTTTGTGAGTGGCGAGAAACTCATGGATGCTGAGTCCGGGCTGGGTGACGAGATCCGGTGATAACTGAAAGCTCTTCCAATGGATATCTACTTTGTCGCGGTGTGGAAATTCCGCCAGAGCGGCTTCCAGTTTTCTTTTGCCGATATAACAGAACGGACAAGCGATGTCGCTCCAGATTTCGAGGGTGATGGTGTTTCCCATGATGCGGTCAGGTTACAATGTGTACGCAAAGATACATGTTCAATAACAGAATGAAAGAGGTTTTGTTGAGGTGGAAGATATGTGGTGTGTAAACCCGATAAAGGTACAGCACGTTATTTCAATGAGGTGGGAGGAAAAACCGAAAATATCCGCACGTCATTTCGACGAGGAACGAGGAGAAATCCCGTTTGTAAAAAGGGCTCTTGTCTAAAATCAAAAAATCCACTCCGTTTCTTGTGATATCCACATTCATAATCCATACTTCATATTTCGTCTTCCTGCCTTTCAAAAACAATGTGTATTTTTGTGCAAACAAACAGGTCTCTTTCCGGAGAAGGCAAAATGAGTGAACAAATCAAACACGAATGCGGTATTGCCCTGGTCAGGCTGCTCCAACCGCTGTCTTATTACAAAGAGAAATACGGCGACATCCACTACGGTCTCAGCAAGATGTATCTGCTGATGGAAAAACAACACAACCGCGGGCAGGACGGCGCCGGACTGGCTACCATCAAACTGGATACCGATCCCGGCAGCGCCTATTTTGATCGCGAAAGAAGCGTAGAAAAACAGGCTATCAAAGCGATTTTCGATAAGGTCTTCCGTCAATTTTCCGATTTATCCGACAAAGAAAAAGAGCGCATCCGCGATATGGAATATGTGAAGCAAAATTATGCTTTCATGGGCGAATTGCTGCTCGGTCACCTGCGCTACGGTACCCACGGCGGCAACGACATGAGCAACTGCCACCCGCGTATCCGCGCCAACAACTGGAAAACGCGTACGCTGATTGTGGCAGGCAATTTCAATATGACCAATGTGGATGAACTGTTTGACAAACTGGTGAGTCTGGGACAGTTTCCGCGCGAGATGTCGGATACCGTTACCGTACTCGAAAAAATAGGCCATTTCCTCGATGCTGAAAATCAGCGTTTGTTCAAGAAATTCAAGCCTGCGGGCTTGTCCAATACCGAAATTACACCGCTGATAGAACAAAATATCAGCGTGGAAGATATCCTGCGCAACGCGGCGGAAGACTTTGACGGCGGCTACGCGATGGCGGGCATGATCGGACACGGCGACGCGTTCGTCCTCCGCGATCCGAATGGCATTCGTCCGGCTTATTTTTACAAAGATGATGAAGTGGTGGTGGTAGCTTCCGAGCGCCCCGCCATACAGACGTCCTTCAATGTGCACCGCAGCAAAGTGCAGGAAATCAAACCCGGCCACGCGCTCATCATCCGCAAGGATGGCAGCGTAGGCGAGGTGGAATGCCGCACGCCGGGCGTACGCAAAGCTTGCAGCTTCGAGCGCATCTATTTTTCTCGTGGCAGCGATTTTGAAATCTACCGCGAGCGTAAGCAACTGGGCAGTCTGCTCGTACCGGCCATACTCGATGCGGTGAACTATAATCTGGAAGATACCGTGTTTTCCTATATTCCGAATACGGCCGAAGTAGCCTTCCTCGGCATGACGGAGGAAATACAGAAACAGCATATTCAACGCAAACTAAAGGCATTTGCCGACGGTGAAATCGCGTCGCACGACGAGTTGCACCGGCAGCTGTCAGTGATGCCGCGCGTGGAAAAAATCGCGGTGAAAGACGCCAAGTTGCGTACCTTTATCACGGAAGATACTTCGCGCAATGATCTGGTGCATCACGTGTATGATGTTACCTATGGCATCGTCCGCAATAATCAGGATACCTTAGTGGTACTCGACGATTCCATCGTGCGTGGAACCACGCTGAAAGAGAGCATCCTGACGATGCTGGACCGACTGCAGCCTAAAAAGATTATTGTCGTGTCATCCGCACCGCAGATCCGCTATCCGGATTGCTACGGCATCGACATGAGTAAGATGGGCAGCTTCGTCGCATTCCAGGCCGCTGTCGCTTTGTGGAAGGAAAGAGGCGAATACCATGTATTGGAAGAACTTCACCGCGCCTGCAAGGAGGAGTTGCTGAAGCCGAAAGAGGAAGCCCGCAATCTGGTGAAGAAAGTGTACGAACCTTATACGGATGAGCAGATATCCGCCAAAATCGCCGACATTATCCGGCCTAAGCATATTTTTTCGGATGTTCAGGTGATTTATCAGACGATTGATAATCTGCATGTTGCTTGTCCGAACAATAATGGCGATTGGTATTTCACCGGCGATTATCCGACGGCAGGTGGTAATAAGGTGGCACTCAACGCTTTTATCAATTACATGGAGGGAAAAAATATACGAGCCTATTAGTTTGATAATTAGTAGCTTGTGTATGCATCCTTTGGTGATGTGTTAATTAATTTGTATTTTCTGGAACAGCTTTATATTTTGCAGGTGTAAAAACCCTGTGATGAAGCAATCTGTTATCTTATGGATGCTCCTCTTATGTGTGTTACTCAGAGTGGAGGCGTCTGCCATATATAGTACGGATGGTATTAAATTAAATCATACCGTTGTGAAGGAGTCGGTGCAGTATGTGACACCGCTGAAACGAAATGTGGTGTTATGGGAAAGCACGCTGACCGTCAGCAATACCACTAAACAGGATGTTGCGATGCGCATTCCGTGTTATCTCTATTTTGTATATAGTTATCTGAATCCGGCGGAAATTAATACCGCCCAGAAATTTTTTACCGGATACAAAATCGAAACGGTCTATAAAAATTATGTATTGCCAAAACCTGTTATGTTGCCGGCCAAACAGAGTGTGTCGAATGTAACCTATTTTGTCGCCTTTGATGATGTGGATTTAAGTTCTGCCACCACCGGACACAAAATCCAGTTTTCATTCTGAGATAATCCGTCAATAATCGTCTCTTCGCGATTAATACATTTCTTTCTCGTTCGGGAAATCCTTGCTTTTGATATCGGCGATATACTGTTGTGTCGCGTTTTTGATTTCGTCGTACAGGTTGAGGTATCTGCGCAGGAAACGCGGTTTGAATTCATGGGTAATGCCGAGCATATCGTGTGTTACCAGCACCTGACCATCCACATACGGACCTGCTCCGATGCCAATCACCGGAATGGAAATGCTTTCCGCTACTTTCTTCGCCAGTGCCGCCGGAATTTTTTCGAGTACCAATGCGAAGCAGCCGATACTCTCGAGGTATTTCGCGTCTTCGAGGAGTCGCTCCGCTTCCTCTTCTTCCTTGGCGCGCACGGTGTAGGTGCCGAATTTATAGATAGATTGAGGTGTCAGTCCGAGGTGTCCCATCACCGGAATGCCGGCAGTCAGAATACGGATAATGGATTCGCCGATTTCCTTGCCGCCTTCGAGCTTCACGCCGTGACCGCCGGTTTCTTTCATCACGCGGATGGCCGCATTCAGCGCCTCTCGCGAGTTGCCCTGATAGGAACCGAAGGGCAGATCCACCACCACAAAACAGCGGTTGATGGCGCGCACCACACTTTGTGCGTGGTATATCATCTGGTCTAAAGTGATAGGTAATGTCGTTTCGTGACCTGCCATCACATTGGAGGCGGAGTCGCCCACCAGGATGATATCAATCCCGGCGGCATCCAGGATTTTCGCCATGGAATAATCATAGCCGGTGAGCATTGCAATCTTCTCGCCGCGCTCTTTCATTTCACGTAATTTATGGGTGGTAACCTTTTTGATTTCGGGTGTTGCTGTTGACATGAGACCTTGTTTATTTTTAAGTTGTACTTGTAAAAGTATCAATATTATCTCATATTCGGCAAGCCGTCTTTGTGGTGAGTGGGAAATATTAATAAATAATTAGCATTCATTCCCCTATTTTTACCGTGTAAATTAATGGATATGAACTTCCTGAAAATCTCCATACCGGAATTGCTGGAACTGGGAAAACAGAAAAACGCGGAATATATGCAGGCGGAGCCTTTTCCGAGTATGTATTTCGATAATTTGTTTGATGACGATATGTTGCGAAAGATTATCGCGGAATTTCCGGAAATAGGAAAGGATAAACAGGATATCAAATATGAAAATCCGAATGAGCTGAAACTGGCTACACGCGGCGAATACCGCTTCGGTCCGACGACCCGCGAGTTTGTACATTTTCTCAACTCTCAGCCCTTTCTGGAGTTTCTGCAAAACCTCACGGGCATCAAGGAAACTCTGCTGCCGGATCCTTATCTCGAAGGTGGCGGCTTTCATGAAATTAAACCGGGTGGATACCTGAAAATGCACGTCGATTTTCATAAACACAAACTCACCAAACTCGACCGCAGGTTGAATATCCTGGTGTATTTGAATGAAGACTGGAAAGAAGAATATGGTGGCCATTTTGAACTATGGGAAAGAGATATGAGCAAGTGCGCGAAGAAAATTCTGCCTGTCTTCAACCGGCTGGCGATGTTCTCCACCACCGATTATTCCTGGCACGGACTGCCGGATCCGCTGACATGCCCGCCCGACAGAAGCCGTCGCTCCATCGCTTTGTATTATTATACCAATGGTCGTCCCGAAGGGGAAGTGAATATCGGCGACAAAGCGCGTATCACTACGACTTTCGCCACCCGAGACGGACAGGATTCCGGAAAAATGAAATGGTTTAATACAGCGGTGAATCTGGCCAATGATTTGCTGCCGCCGATTGTGGTGAAGGCCATTAAAAAATTCAGAAATACCTGATGCTGCACAGCGGGATATTTCATTACTCACACAGACCATTCTGATACATGGAAACTATACAACAATGTTTTTGCTGCGGAAAATCCGAATTCCGGCTGTTTGCTGCGGCCAAGGATAATTATTCCGGCGCACCGTTCGAGATTCAGCAGTGCGTGGATTGTGGTTTTATCTTCACAAGCCCGCGACCGGATATCAGCGAAATAGGAAAATATTACACCTCGCCGGATTATATGTCGCACCAAAGCCACAGCAGAGGATTGGTACAGTCAGTGTATCGCGTAGCGCGGCAGTTTATGATGCGCAAAAAGCTGGCGATGCTGCAGGCGGAAGCCGGCCGCGCAACAGGCTTTTCCATGCTCGATTTTGGTTGCGGTACAGCCGATTTTCTGGGTTTTGTAAAACAAAACGGCATTCTCGCCGAAGGAGTGGAGCCTGATGCAGACGCCAGGCAGGTAGCTAAAGCCGTGAATCAGGTAGAGACGTATTCCGTCGAGCAGTCGGCGGCATTCGCTCCGCAGCAGTATGATGTCATTACATTGTGGCACGTGCTGGAGCATATCCATGAATTGCATAGCCAGATAGCCTTGTTTCATACCTGGCTGAAACCGGGCGGAAAACTCATCATCGCCGTGCCGAATATCGAAAGCTGGGACGCGAAGAAATATGGCGCCAACTGGGATGCCATCGATGTGCCGCGTCATATCTATCATTTTTCTCCAAACAGCGTGAAGCGCATTGTCGGGCAACACGGATTCCGCTTTGTGCGCCAGTATCCGCTCATACTGGATGCGTATTATGTATCCATGCGCAGTGAGTGGCATCTCGGTACAGGAAAGCTGGTGGCCTATTTCAAAGGCTTGCTGAACGGATGGAGAAGCAACCGCAGTGCGAAGCAAACCGGACAGTACTCCAGTTTGATTTATGTCTTCGAAAAATACTAATCAGGTAGTTGCTAGCCCGCAAATTACATCGCATTAATAAAGTATAAAAAACAAAAGCCTCACGATATCGTGAGGCTTGTTGACCTATCAGGGGTCGAACCTGAACTCTTCTGAACCAAAATCAGACGTGTTGCCAGTTACACCATAGGTCAGTTTCGGAGTGCAAATTTAAAACCTTTTTTGTGATTTCCCAAATGCTGCTTTCATTTTTTCTATTAAAAAAAAATTACGAAACCTAATATGCCTGTGAATCCCGTTTTAATTCAAGGGTTTATGTTGTATGGGCTTCTAGATATTTCAGCAATGCCGCTTAAAAATCGGTTGTACGCCACCTCAGCCGGTCTTGTTTGCAATTATTCACGTCTGCAGATTAGTCGAAACAGCTTATTTTTTCTATTTTTGGCGAATTAAATACGTAGAATGAATAAACAGTACAAGTTGATCAACACCGTTGTCGGTTTTGTCGTATTTGCAATTTCGCTTTGGCAATATGCTTCTACCCTGGAGTCAGTGGGTAGTTTGTGGGATTGCGGGGAGTTCGTTTCCTGTGCCTATAAACTGCAGGTAGCGCACCCGCCGGGAGCACCGCTTTTCCTGATGCTGGGACGTGTCTTCACCTTGCTGAATCCGGAAAATCCTGCCGTCATGGTGAACTACCTGTCCGCGTTTATGTCTGCCCTGTGCGTATTATTCCTGTTTTTTACCATTACGCTGGTCGCTAAGAAACTGTTGCTGAAAGAAGGCGAAGAACTCACTTCCGATAGCATAGTCGCCATTATGGGCTCCGGTGTAGTGGGTGCTTTAGCTTGTTCTTTCTCGGATACCATGTGGTTCTCAGCGGTGGAAGGCGAGGTGTACGCGACTTCTACTTTCTTTATCTCCATCGTGCTTTGGGCCGTGATGAAATGGGAAGAGCAGGCCGATGAGCCACACGGCAACCGCTGGTTGGTGTTTGCAGCCTTCATGATTGGTTTGTCTATCGGGGTGCACTTACTGTCCTTGCTGGTGATTCCGGTGGCGGTGCTGGTGTATTATTTCAAAAAGTACAAGGTTACTCTTCTTGGATTCATTGCCGCTTTCTTCATCGGGTTTGTGTTGCTGGGTATCGTGCAGATTGGTGTCATCCAGATAGCTATCACGCTGGTGGGTAAAATTGAATATTTGTTCGTGAACACATTCGGATTGCCGTTTAATACCGGCTTTGCATTCGCCTGGATTTTGATTTTTGCTATTCTGATTTTCTTGATTTACTATGCGCATAAAATCAAACATGCGGATCTGCAACTGTTTGCCGTGAGTTTCCTTGTGATATTTATCGGTTTTTCGTCGTATGCTATGGTACCCATCCGTGCAGCCGCGAATCCGCCGATTAATATGAACGCGCCGAAAGATGCCTTCAGTTTATTGTCTTACCTGAACCGCGAACAATACGGTTCCCGTGCATTGGTGAAAGGACCTTTGTTTAATGCGCAGCCAACGGGATATGAAGTAACAGGAAAGGATTACTATCAGGATCACACTACTAAAAGATATGAAGTAAAAGGAGAGAAAATAGACTATACTTACAATCCGGAAGATATGATGGTGTTCCCACGTATGGGACCCACCAATGACGGAGAAGCTGCCGGTGCGCTGTATCAATACTGGACCGGCTATCAGGGTAAGCCGACATTCGGAGATAATCTGAAATATTTCTTCCACTATCAGTTGCGCTACATGTACTGGCGTTATTTCATGTGGAATTTCGCCGGACGTCAGGATGATTATCAGGGCACGCCAAACAATGAAACCATCAATGGTGACTGGATCAGCGGTATTCCGTTTGTAGACAATGCCCGACTGGGTAGTCAGGATGGATTGCCGGAGCAAATCCTGAATCAGAAAGCCCGCAATAAATTTTATTTGCTGCCATTCATCCTCGGATTGATTGGTTTGGTATATATGTACAATAAAAATCAGCGCTATACCATCGTGTTTGGATTGCTGTTCTTCGTAACCGGTATCGCGTTGATTATTTATACCAATCAGCCGCCGCGCGAGCCACGCGAGCGCGACTATGCACTGGTCGGTTCTTTTGTGGCTTATTGTATATGGATAGGTTTAGCTGTAGTCGCTATCTTTGATTACCTGAGACAAAAGAAAGTGCCGGGTATGGCAGTGGCCATATTGGCCACCGTTTTATGTCTGTTTGTGCCGTATGTAATGGCTAAAGAAGGTTGGGATGATCACAATCGCCACAATCGTTTCATGTCCCGAGATTTTGCAGCGAACTATCTCGAAAGCTGTCCGCCGAATGCCATTCTTTTCACACAGGGCGATAATGATACTTATCCGCTGTGGTATGCACAGGAAGTGGAAGGTATCCGTACGGATGTGCGAATTGTCAACCTGAGTTTACTAGGTGTCGACTGGTATATTGATTTCCTGCAAAGGGCTTCCAATAAGTCTGCGCAGATTCCTTTCCACAAGGATTTTACACCGGATAAATACCGCGGAAATACACGTGATATGATTCAGTATAATGATCAGTCCGGCTTCGCCAATCCGAATGAATACTATGACATCCAGAATATCATGACATTTATTCTGAGCGATAACCGCGAGTTCAAGGCGCAGACCAGCAGAGGAGAAGAAGTGAACTATTTGCCTACTACCAAGTTGCGTCTGAAAGTAGATAAGGCCGCATTAGAGAAATACAATGTTGTGCCGGAACAGTTCAAGGATAAAGTGGTGGATGAAATCATCTGGGATCTCGGCAAAAGCAGAATCATCAAGTTCGATCTCGCTTTGCTGGCGATGGTGGCTGCCGGTGACTGGAGTCGTCCGATCTGCTTCTCCAATACAGTGGAAGATGTGTATTACAACGGATTGGGTAATTATCTGATTCAGGAAGGACAGATCCTGCGTTTGGTGCCTTGTCGTTTCGAAGAAAATCAGCGCGGATATACGGTGTTCAATACACAGAAAAGTTTTGATATCGTGATGAATAAATTCAAATACGGCGGACTCGGCGAACGGGAGATGTTTGTAGATGAAAATTCCGGACGAATTATGAATACACTGAAGAGTGTTCACTTCGGCATTGCGGATGATTTAATCAGAAACAACAGAAAAGAAGACGCTGTGAAAGTATTGGAAAAAGCCCGTAAGGAATTCCAGTATGTCAATGCGCCGTACTACTCACCGAGCAACCGTTATTTCAATATCCTGTCTGTTCAGTGGATTGATTTGTACTATCGTGCAGGTGCACCTGATAAAGCGAAGCCTATCATCGATTTGTTTGTGAAAGATGTGAAAGACTGTCTGCGTTTTTATAATTTGCCGAATAACAGATTTGCTGCTAAATTTGGCAGTGAAAAGCGTTCCGCGGAAGAATTGGTAAAACGCCTCGAAATGGTTGCGGTGATGAACAAGGATGAAGCGCTGCTCAAACAGTTGTTCAATGCCTTCCCGGGACTGGTTACGACAGGGTCACTGGCTCCGCAGCAGGCAAATCCGGTGAGCGTGTTTCAATAATTAATACTATATTTAACCACACTAAAACAGAAAACTATGAGTATGATGAAAGAGTTTAAAGAGTTTGCCATGAAAGGAAACGTGGTAGATCTGGCAATAGGGGTAATCATCGGCGGTGCTTTCGGTAAAATCGTAAGTTCGTTTATAGATGATGTTATCACACCGTTATTGCTGAAGCCGGCACTGGATGCGGCTCACCTCACCAAACTGGAGGAGTTGACCATTTTCGGTACCGTGAAATACGGCAACTTTTTATCTGCCGTCATCAATTTTGTCATTGTAGCATTTGTGTTGTTCCTGCTGATAAAAGGTATGAACGCCGCGAAGAAGAAAGAAGCCGCCGCACCGGCAGCTCCAGCGGAACCACCTGCACAGGAAAAATTACTGGCAGAAATCCGCGATTTACTGAAAAACAAAGGGTAGTCATAACCCTAAGTCTGGATAACTATCTTGGGCTGCTCCGAAAGGAGCAGCCTTTTTTTATTCCTTTCCGAATCCGTATCTTGTGGTCGAATGAAACAGCAGATTATTGCCGGCAGAAATCCGGTGCTCGAATTGTTACAGTCGGAACAGGAAGTAGAAAAAGTCCTGATTTCGAAATCGGCCTCCGGCGATGTGGTGAAACAGATTATTCAGACTTGCCGCGATCGGGAGGTATATTACCAGTTTGTGCCGGAAGTAAAACTGAATACCTTGTCACGTGCCAACCATCAGGGGGTGCTGGCATTTACTTCGCTGATCACCTATCAACAGGTGCAGGAAGTAATAGATTTTGTATTTGCGAAAGGCGAGGAACCGTTATTGCTGATTCTGGATAAAGTAACAGATGTCCGCAATCTTGGCGCATTGGCCAGAACGGCACTCGGATTGGGCGTGCATGCCCTGATATTTCCCAAGAAAGAAAGCGCGGCCGTGAATGATGTGGCCGTCAAAATTTCCGCAGGCGCGCTGCTGAAGTTGCCGCTGTGCAGAGTGGATAACATCGTGGCGACCATCAAGGATATTAAAAATAATGGTATTCGTGTAATTGGTCTCGATGGCTCCGCCAGTCATTTTATACACGAATCAGATACTAAAATGCCACTCGCATTGGTAGCCGGTTCTGAAGATGAAGGTATAGAACTGGCGGTGCAGCGTCAATTGGATGAACTGGTGAAACTACCCATGCATCCCGAACTGGAATCCTATAATGTGTCAGTAGCTGCGGCAATGGCATTGTATGAAATCCATCGCCAGCGCATCTGATTTATTTATTCTGCAAACGGATGATTCCGGTATAGTGCATCATCACCAGAATAACGTAAGTCGGATCAAATTCAAACCATCTTTTCGCGAAATTCGCCGAGGTAGGATATTTGTGGTGGTTATTTTGGAATAACTCACCCATCAGGAGAAATCCGATCGGTTCTGAGTTTTTGGATTTGTCGTGGTTGTTGAAGTTGGAATATCCGTATTTATGACCGCACCAGTTGACAATAGCGCCGTGGATAGGTCCCATCAGATAGTGAATTGGCAGCAGCAGTAACCAGAAATAAGATAAGTCAAATTTGATGATGATAAGCAGGTAGAAGGCCGTGTATAAGGCGCCCCAGGCCAGTCGTGTGTAACTGCTGCCGGCAAATTTTTCAAACTTTTCCCATACCGGCAAATCCTGACAGTATTTGGACGCAGCCGTTAGTTTTCCGGTAACAAATCCGGTATAAATTTCTTTTGTCTTCAGCATCATAGAAATGACATCTTTGAAGAAATGCGGTGAGTGCGGATCTTTTTCGGTATCGCTGAAGTCGTGGTGCATGCGGTGCATCACGGCATAGGCTCTCGGAACGAGATAAGATGAGCCCTGAGACATCCATGTGAAGATGAAAAATATTTTTTCGCGCACCGGTCCCATGGTGAACATTTTGTGAGAAGCATAGCGGTGGAGGAAGGCGGTTTGGAAGAATACAGAGGCGAACCAGTGTAAAACGAAAAAGATAATAAGGTAAATCATGAAATAAAAACTTTTCACTAAATTACGTTAAACTGATTGTAATAAAAGGGCTTTCATTACTTTTTGCGAAATATCAAGAAATGCAGAAAAAGACAGGCATCCGGAACTTTTTTACGGATGCCTGTCTTTCTGTATTGCTTATTTGATTTCTGATATTTTCACCATATTGGTACGACCTCGGCCTTTGATAGGCATACTGGCGGTGCTCACCACCACATCGCCCGTTTCCACGCTGTTGTCATTTTTCAGTATAGCAATGATGTCGTCAATCGACTCGTCCGTACTGACAAACTTATCGTAAAAATACACGTCCACGCCCCATACCAATCCAAGTGTGTTGAGTAGTGACTGGTTACTTGTGAAAATATGTATATCCGCTTTCGGACGATTGCTCGCCAGCATGAAAGCAGTATAGCCGGAATAAGTCATCCCGTTAATAGCACGCGCCTGCACGTCTGCGGCAATTTTGCACGCATTGAAGCAGATGGCATCCGACAGGAAAGTTTTGGAGTCTTTCTGCGGCAGCTGGTGCTTGTGGTAGATTTCATCTTCCTGTTCAGTTCTGCGGATAATGCGATCAATGGTTTGTACCACCCGCGCCGGATTTTTGCCGACCGAAGTTTCGCCGCTCAGCATAATTGCGTCTGCGCCGTCGAGTACGCCATTGGCCACGTCTGTAATTTCAGCTCTTGTCGGGCGCGACATATCAATCATAGATTCCATCACCTGCGTGGCAATAATTACCGGTTTGGCATATTCCAGACATTTGAGGATAATATTTTTCTGAATCAGCGGCATTTCTTCCATCGCCACTTCCACACCAAGATCGCCGCGTGCAATCATCACGGCATCCGTAGCTCGGATGATGCTGTCTATATTTTCAACAGCTTCCGGTTTTTCAATTTTTGCCACCACTTTTACCGGCGAGTTGTGCTGCTGTATGATGCTTTTCAATTCTTCAATTTCATTTGCGGTACGCACAAAGGAAAGGGCAATCCAATTCACCGGTTGCGTCAGTATAAAATCCAGGTCTTGACGATCTTTTTCCGTCAGACTCGGCAGTGATATCTTGGTATTCGGCAGGTTGAAGCCTTTCTTGGAGGATAGTGTTCCGCCCGAAATGATGGTGCATTCAATCGTTTTGGCGTCTACAATGCGGGTGGCCTGCAATTCGATTTTGCCGTCGTCTATGAGAATAAATTCGCCCACTTTGATGTCGGTTGACAGGTGTTCATAGGTAACGGAAATCAGTTCGCGCGTGCCGATGACTTCCTCGCTGGTAACGAGAATCGTGTTGCCTTCTATCAGTTCGATGCCGTTGTTTTGCATGAGGCCGGTACGTAACTTTGGGCCCTGCAAATCCGCCAGGATGCTGACATGCGCCCGGTGTTCACGGTTCAGTTGCACGATGCGTTCGATGACGGCCTGATGGTCTTCGTGGCGGCCGTGGGAGAAATTGAGGCGGAACACATTCACTCCGCTTGTATAGAGTTCCACCAGTTTGTCGTAGCTGCTACTCGCTGGTCCAATCGTAGCGACTATCTTCGTCTTTCTTTTGGGTAGATTCATTAAAATGTCTGATTAATAGGTTGTTTTTTGATTTGAGGGTGTCAAGTTCGAGTGACAAAATAGATTGTACACCCGGAATTTTTTTGATGAGTGCTTCAAAGGCTTCTTTGTCGAAATAGTCATCCTCACCATGTAACAGAAACAAAAGGTCGATGTTCTTTAGTTCCGGAATCAGAAAATGACCGGAGTTTTTATTCTGTATCACTTCTATGGTGTAGAAATCCTTTTCGTTGATGTATTTGTAGGCGTTGAAGTGCTTGAATCCTTTTATCTCTTTGGCATAGAATTCAATATCGTCAATGCGCTTCAGGCTCCAGTCAAGGTATTGGTTCATTTGCAGGCACAGCCGATAATCTTCCATGGCGGAGTTGATGCCCCATAGCTGAAAATCAAAACTGGCTTCTATAATCTGTCGCTTGGCCATAATACCTGTGCAAATTAAACAAGGAATAGCCGAATAACAGGGCGCTTTTTCAACATTTAACATAGATTTTTTGTAAGATGTTGATTAGTATTGGGTTGGAGGTCTAATTAATTTCCCTTTTTGAGGTGCATCTTATCGAAAATTACCCTATTTTTGCACAGCATTTTTATAAAAACACTGACTATGTCAACTATTGCAGAACGTGTAAAAAAGATAATCGTAGAGAAACTGGGCGTTGATGAGAGTGAAGTAACTCCGGAGGCAAGTTTTGAAAACGATTTGAAAGCAGATTCACTGGAAACTGTTGAGCTGATTATGGAATTTGAAAAAGAGTTCAACTTGATTATTCCGGATGAGCAGGCTGACAAAATAAAGACAGTAGGCGACTCTATCGCTTATCTGGAAGCAAACGTTTAATACCGTCCTTTCATTTTACGAAGGAATTTGGTAGATTTACATAAATCTATCTCCTTAAAATCAGTTGTATGAATCTAAAACGTGTAGTGGTAACAGGAATGGGCGCCATTACACCCTTAGGGCATAATATTACCGATACCTGGCAGCAGTTGCGACAAGGCGTCAGTGGTTGTGTTCCGATTTCCCAATTTGATGCATCCGCTTTTCGTACCCGCATAGCCTGTGAAATAAAAGGTTATGATGCTGCCGCTTATTTCGATCTCAAGGAGCGAAAGCGACTGGATGCATTCGGGCAGTATGCATTCATTGCGGCAGATCAGGCCATCCGGGATGCAGGTTTGCTCGCAGATGTATCGCTCAACAAAAAACGTGTCGGGGTTTTGTTTACTTCCGGTTTTGGAGGTATACAAACATTCCAGCAGGAACTGTTTCAATATGCCGAAAATGGCAGAAATCCCAGATTTTTCAGTCCATTTCTCGTGCCGCGTGTACTGCTCGATTTGGTCGGCGGTGCTATTTCCATTAAATATGGTTTTAAAGGCATCAACTTTTCCGTGGTAGCGGCTTGCGCCAGTTCTACCAATGCCCTCATTGATGCGATGAATTATATACGCTGGGGCAAGGCGGATGTTGTGATTGTCGGCGGTGCTGAGGCTGCCATCACGGAAGTAGGTATTGGCGCCTTCGGCGCGATGAAGGCTTTGTCGGAGCGGAATGGAGATCCCGCGACGGCTTCCCGTCCTTTTGATGCCGGACGCGATGGCTTTGTGATGGGCGAAGGCGCGGGCTGTATGGTACTCGAAAGTATGGAACATGCGCAACGACGAAGCGCGAATATTTACGCGGAATTGGCCGGTGGCGCGATGAATGCAGATGCTTATCATATCACTGCACCGCATCCCGACGGCGAGACGGTGACGGAAGTGATGCAGATGGCGCTGGAAGATGCCGGTGTGCAGCCGGAAGAAGTGGATTATATCAATGTACACGGTACCGCTACGCCATTGGGCGATATTGCGGAGGTCAAAGCGATACAGCAGGTGTTTGATGACCATGCGTGCCAACTGAATATCAGTTCCACCAAATCTATGACCGGACATTTGCTCGGCGCGGCGGGCATTGTGGAAGCCATTTTTTCCGTACAGGCTATTCAGCATCAGTGTGTGCCGCCTACTATCAACCATTTTGACGATGATCCGCTGATAGATAATAGGCTCAACTTTACGTTTAATCGGGCGCAGGAAAGAAATATAGAGGTGGTGCAGTCCAATAATTTCGGATTCGGCGGACATAACGCGTCCATCGTTTTCAAAAAAATCTGAGTTTTTTATTTTCCGGAAAATGCCGTAATTTTAAGAATGTTATCCTTTCTGCGCAACTTATTCCCTTTTAAAAAACAAGCAACTCCTTCCTATGAGTTCGTTCGCATTTATGAAAATCTCGGATTGTATCCGCGTGCAGATGAACAGAATTATATACAGGCATTGACACATTCTTCTTTCACCAAAAAACTGGAAGAACGCAATGAGCGGCTGGAATTCTTAGGTGATGCGGTTATCAACTTCGCCGTAGCCGAAATGCTGTATTATCAGTTGCCCGGCAAGGATGAAGGCACGCTGACGAAGGCGAGGGCATCCATCGTGAACAGGAAAAATCTGAATAAAAAAGGAATGGAAATTGGCATCCCAGAGTTTCTGCGGCACAAGCTCACGGATAAGCAACTCGAAGACGCACCGGATATTATTGGAAATGCTTTTGAGGCACTTATCGGCGCTTATTTCCTGGATTATGGTATGCAGAAAACGGGTGATATGGTGTTGCAATTGCTGCTCAAAGACTTTGATCCTGCTACCTTCAATAAGCATAGCTATGATCCCAAAAGTTTCCTGATAGAATGGGTGCAGGCCCGTAAGAAGTCCATTGCCTTTGACCATAATATGTCGCAAAATGAAGCCGGTGTTTTTTTTGTATCCCTGAAAATTGACGGAGAGGAAAGGGCTACCGGAACCGGTAAGAATAAGAAAGAGGCGGAGCATCAGGCCTGCGCACGCGCCGTGAAAGCAATGGAACTGAATGCTTAGATATCCGTTTTTCCTATCCATTCGTAAGTTCCGCCACATAGCCATGCTGCATTGAATCCCGCGTTCTGCAATATCCTGGCCGCATCCGCGGAACGTCCGCCGCCTTTTCCACAGACAGTAATATATCGATAGTTCTTATTCAGTTTATGCAGTTGCAGATGGATATCCTTTAATTCGAGGTGGATAGCTTCCTGAATATGCAATTGCGCGTATTCATCCGTGGAACGCACATCGAGAATCTTGATGTTTTCTTGCTGTGCCAGCGCTTTCTCTACTTCCGTTTTTTCTATGCAATCTTTCATATATGCGGGGTTTCCGGCATCCTGAACTGGATGATAAGTGATGAAATAATAGTCAGAATGCCAATCAGTAAAATGGCATATTCAATACCAAAGATGTCTGCTGTTATCCCGGAAATGACAGCGCCGAAGGCATAGCCCAGATCTCTCCAGAGCCGGAAGGTGCCGATGCTTTCTGCCCGCTGCCTCGGTGAAGTGGCAGCCGCGATGCCCGATAAAAAAGTGGGATACACAAGGGCGGTTCCCAGTCCCAGTATGGCCGCAATCGCGGATAGTGCAAACAGATGAGTGCTGAACGGAATGAAAAGTATGGCAATACCTTGCAGCAACATACCCCAGAACAACATTCGTTTTTTGGAGTAAATATCCGACATTTTGCCGGTAAACAATTGTCCGATGCCCCATACAGCCGGATAGATGGCGGTGATGATACCTGTCTGTCGGGTTTCAAAATGCAGTGACAATAGTACCATTGGCAGTAAACCCCAGATCATGCCGTCGTTCAGGTTGTTAATCAAGCCGGCCTGCGTGATGGAACTCAGCGTTTTGTTTTTGAAAGTTGTTTCCATAAAGATATTATCCATCGGCGCGGTATTGTCAGTGCCACTTTCCTTGTGCACGAAGGCGCGCGTATCTTTCACCCAAAATAAGGTCATGAAGAATCCGAGTATGGAGATGGCGATGCCGATGTAAAAAGGATAGGGCGTGATGCCGTATTGCTGCGCAATATAGCCCGACAAAAAGGCGATGAGCCCGACGGCAAAATAGCCTGCGAATTCATTTAAACCCATGGCCAGCCCGCGGTCTTTATCACCTACCAAATCTATTTTCATCACTACTGTACTGCTCCAGGTGAGTCCCTGGCTGATGCCGAGCAATATATTTGCCACAATGACCTGATACCATTGGTTGGCAAAAATGAGGATGAATGGAATAGGAATCGCCAGCAGCCATCCTGCCAGCAGTAAGTTTCTGCGGCCGAAAACATTGGCTAACCGACCGGTGAAGTAATTGGTGATGGCCTTGGTGATTCCGAAGGCAGTGATGAAAGACAAAATGGCGGTCTTGGAGGCAACGCCGAATTCCACTTGCGCAAATTCAGGGAAGATAGTTCTTTCGAGCCCGATCATTCCGCCGACAAAAGCGTTGACAACGACGAGTATTGTAAACTGTTTCCAGTTTTCCTTTAATCCCAGTTTGATTTCTTCGGTGGACATATTCGTGTGATGAATGATAAATACCCGACAAAGCTATCATAAAATACCATCACGGGATGTAACCTATGTTACACGCCACAGCATACGTCAAATCCGATTTTTTACTCTTTCTCTTCGTCTTTTTCGGACGTCTCTTTTATTTTGCTTTTGTCGAGTTGTTTCACCGCGTCGCCGGCTTTTAATTCTTTGCTCAGCACATTGTACGGCCCGGTAATTACTTGTGCTTTCTCATTCAGTCCTTCTGTTATTTCGATATAGCTGTCATCCTGAATGCCGGTCTTGATGATTTGCTCTTTAGCGATGCCATTTTCTGCAACGAAGATGATTTCCTGCGTATGGCTGCTGCCGTCATATACGGTATCGCGCGTGGTTACAGCCTGAATAGGCACGGCGGTAACGCCCCATTTTTTCTTGGTTTTTATATCTACGGTGGCCGACATGCCCGGCAGGAAAGGCTTCGGGTTATCTTTCAGTAAATCCGCATAAGAAGATTCGAGCAGACGGATCTTTACAATGAAGTTGGTAGACTGATCGGAACTAGTCAGTGCACTGGTGCCTGACGCACCTTTAGAGGTATTCGCAACCTGAGTCACCACACCGATAAACTTGCGGTCAAGGTAGGCGTCCACTTCCACGGTGGCGGTGTCGTCTAATTTCACTTTGGTGATTTCGCCTTCACTCACATCCACGCGTACTTCCATGTAGTCGAAGTTGGCGATGCGCATCATTTCCGTACCGCTCATCTGAATAGTCCCCAGTACTTTTTCGCCCTTTTTTACACTCAGTAAAGAGATGATGCCATCCATCGGCGCGTAAATCGTTGTTTTATTGAGGTTGATTTTAGCATCCTTGATGGCTGCTTCCGTCGCTTTGATGGTGTATGCCGCAGCTTCTGCCGTATGTTTCGCAGCTTCCACATCGGATTTGGCTGTCTTTAGAGTCGTTTCCGCCGTTTCGAGGTCTGCTTTGGAAATGATTTTTTTGCCGAATAATTCTTCCGCCCGCTTGAAAGCCATCTGCGCCTGCGCATACTGTGCTTCCGCCTGCGCGATGCGCGCTTTCGCGGTGGAGAGCTGTGCCCTGGAATTGTCGAGTTGTGCATTGCTTTGCTCCAGCATCGCCTGATAGCTTTCCGGTTTGATGCGTGCGAGCAGTTGTCCTTTTTTAACGACATCGCCTTCCTTCACCGTGAGTTCGATGATTTCACCCGAAACTTCCGAGCTGATTTTTACTTCTTCTTCGGGATAGATTTTTCCGCTGGCTGTCACGGTCTGGATGATATCGCGTTTGGCGGCAGCCTGTATTTCTACTTCCTTTACTTTGTTTTTATTCTTGTTTTTGCTCACCACAATGGCCACGGTAATTCCGATAACAGTGAGTGCGATCAGCAGATAGAGCAGTTTGTTGTTCTTCATCGTTTCTTATATTTTGCTTCAGTCAGGATGTCTTATTCTAATGTAATGGGTTTGCCTTCATAGAAATCGAGCACTTTGCTGTTGAACAGGTACTCATATTTCGACTGGGAAAGTCTGGATAGTGCAATCAGCAGGTTGGATTTGGCGAGATTGACGTCCAGTTGTTGTATGCTGCCGGCCTGCAATCTTTCGGTAGCGTAATCATAGGATTTCTGCGCAGTGCGGTAGTTCTTCTCGGCGGCTTTATAACTTTCCAGCGAAGCCGATGCTTTCAGATAAGCCTGCTGAATGTTATTGTACAACTCGAGATTGGTTTGTTGTTCATTGATGATTGCCAGCTGATGTTGTAACCTGGATTGTTTCACCGCAGTCTTCACCTGGTATTTATTGTAAATGGGAATCGTTAATCCCAATCCGACTGCGTAGCTGAAATTCTGATTCAGTTGTTTGCCGTATGGATTTTTACTTTGAGTGGTCTGCGTTTCCGGAATCAGTACGCGCTGAAAAGTGCCTTCTACAATACCGATAGCTGTTGTGTTGCCGGTCAACTGCTGCCGGGTAATTTTATTCTGACTGGAATAGAAAGTGCTGGCATTGGCAATCAGGTTGAGTGAAGGATAATAGTTGCCTTTCGCGATGTCAATCGCTTTTTCTGCACTCTTTGTTTTCAGTTGACTGCTTTTTACCTGCGGCTGTGACTGCAGCGCATTGTTATAAACCGTCATTACATCGGATAATGGCGCGACAGACCAGCTTTCCGGCAATGCAGGAATTTTTACGGTAATATCTTTGTCAACCGGCAATTGCAGAATGATTTTCAGTTGCAGGTAAGCCAGCGCCAGCTGATTGTTGATTTGCGCCAGCGTCAGTTCTTCCGATGCGAGTTGCGCCTCGATATCCAGTGTCGCCTGTTCCGCAGCCGCGCCTGCTTCAATCATTGTTTTAATGCGTTCATATTGCTCGCGGGTAATCTGTTGCTGCTGCAAAGCCTGCTGTTCCTGTTCCTTTGCGTTCATGATATTCAGGAAAGCCGCCAGCATCTGCAGTACGATATTGTTTTGCAGTGTTTGCTGGTCAAATTGCAATGCCTCGACATCCAGTTTGCTCTTTTTGATATTATTAGCGATAATCAGTCCGTCAAATACCGTTTGACTCACATTGAGTCCGTAATCTTGAAAATGCACCAGTTCCTGCGTGTAGGCACTTGTAAAGAAGTTGAAGTTATTACCCACGCGAAGGTTGTAGTTCGTGCTGGCATTCACGGAGGGTGAATAGTTCAGTTTCTGCTGCTTCAGGGTAGCCTCACCCAGCTGGATATTTATTTCCGCCTGTTTGAGTTGCAGGTTGTTGTCAATTGTATGTTGCAGACATTTGCTCCAGTCCCATTCTTCCACGGCATTCTGTGCGATGGCAGACAACTGTGTGCCGGCAAACAATACGAGAAGGAGGGAGTACCTGAATAAAAATTTCATGTAAAAAGAATTATAAATAACATTCGTAGCCGAAAAATGCAAAATCTTACAGATTTTCACTCCATAAAAGTACGTTTTATAGTTTTATCTTTATACGCTAATCACAAACAATGCTCGATTTCGATAAATTTTTCATGAATGAAGCGCTCAAACTGGCCAAAAGAGCTTTTGAGGAGGATGAGGTGCCGGTGGGAGCGGTGGTGACCTATGGCGACAAGATTATCGGCAAGGGGTATAATCAGGTGGAAAGGCTGAAAGACCCGACCGCCCATGCGGAGATACTTGCCATCACAGCAGCCTGCAATTTTCTGGGCAGCAAATACCTGGACAAATGCACGCTGTATGTTACCCTCGAGCCCTGCATGATGTGCACCGGCGCCCTGCGCGAGTCGCAGATAGGAAGAGTGGTGTATGCCGCGCCGGATACTTCACACCGCAAGTCTGCACCGGATTTGTTTGCACAGGAAAGCGGACTGATGGAAAGGGAAGCATCCGAACTGATTAAAACGTTTTTCAAAAAGAAAAGACTTTGAGGATACTCTGACAGGAATTTGGCATGAATCTTGAAAATGAATATGCTAGATATTAACTTAGATAGCAATTATAAAATAAAAAGTATGAAAAAAGCAGGATTAATAGCGGCCTTTGTGATGGTGCTGCAAATGGTTGCGCTGGCGGCAGAACCCAATATTGCGGGTGTCTGGATGGTAGGCGATAAAGATTACAAAATAGAATTGTATCGCACAGCTTCGGGATATATCGAAGGGAAGGTGGTGTGGATGAAAGACCCACTGGATAAAAACGGGAAACCGCGTACCGACGTAGATAATGATGATCCGGCCAAGCGCAATGTGCCGGTGATGGGGCTGAAAACCGTCTATAATTTCAAATGGGATGAAGCCAGCGGGGAATTTATCAATGGCAATGTCTACAAAAAAGGAACCGTATACTGTGGCAAGATGAAACTCAATCCCGATGGTACGCTACATCTTCGTGGTTATGTCTGCAAGGTTAAGTTTATCGGAAAGTCCGATACCTGGACAAGAGTGAAATGAGAAAGATAATTTTTGAATATCAGTCCGGCGTCCTGCCGGACTTTTTTTATGCTGCCTTTTTCTGTTTTCTGCGTACATACACCACTTTCTCCACTTCGGCCACCACATCGCTGTGTTCATTGTAAACATTGGTGTGAAAGGTAAAATCACCTTTGCCTGTCTCATCCACTTTCGCTTTTATTTCAGCAATTGCTGCGGGTGGAATCTCAAAGGTGGCATGTACGGTGCCGAGTCCCGGCTTTCGGAAACGGATAGCGGCAGCTTTGTCCCACACAATATAGTCCTTACCGAGATGTTCCATCAGGATAAACATGTAAAACGGATCGCACATGCTGTAAAGCGAACCGCCGAAATGTGTGCCCACCAGATTTCTGTTGTACCAGCGCATTTTCATCTGCACCGATATTTTGGTGAAATCTTTTGCTACGGAGCGCAGAGAAATGCCGGAAAATAGATACGGCGGATAGAAGTTAATCAGTTTTATATTACTTTTCAGGGAGCGCATGGTCGTTGTTTTATGAACGAAATTAAAGGTTGGGTGTAACTTTTTGCCTTTCCTCTATTTTATTATAGTATAAACAATTATTTTAGCACTTTCTAAACGCATGAGAAAACTGTTTTTGCTGTCGCTCGTATTCTGCACGTTCACTTTGTGGGCGCAGCAATTGAATTTCCCGCTCAACTACGAGATGAATAATCGTCTGGAACGCTACATTCCGATGGGTTCGCGGCTGATCACTACTGCAAAACCTTATAACATGTCGGAATTGCAGGCGGCTATCGGCGACTCTGCATTGCAGGAATTGGGCTTTGACCTCGATTCGTCCAAGGCAGGATTCCGTTTCGGAGGACTCAAAGGCGATATGCTGGCGGCATTCAGTAAGCAACGCAAGTTCTATTTTGCCGTCAATCCAGTGCTGGATATGCAGTTTGGCTATGACAGCAACGATAAATCCATGAAATACACCGCCGGCTATGGCGTGAAGTTCGATGCTAATCTGGGTAAAAAAGTATCGCTTTCCTTTACCTATCAGGGGGTTACGGAAGATTATTGGAGGCAGACCGCACAATATGCACAGCAATACGGTGTGTTAACAGGCTACCGCAAGGCGACATTCAAAGGTGACAGAGTCAACTCCCAGCTATTTTCGGGCTATTTGTCCTATTCACCTAATAAATATGTGAACCTGCAAGTCGGTAACGACAAACAATTCTGGGGCGACGGATACCGTTCCCTGTTTATCAGCGACAATGCCTCGAATGCGCCGTATCTGAAAATCACCACCAACTTCTGGCGCATCAAGTATATCTATTTGCTGAATGTGATGCGCTATGGCCCCATCAGCGGCTATGGCGTAGAAAACAGACCCTCTGAGTTTAAAACCAAATACGGTAGCTATCATCTGATTTCTGTGGATGTGGCGAAGTGGATGCAGTTCACTTTCTTCGAAGGTGTTACCTGGTTTCATGCCGATTCCAACCGCGTGCGCGGACTGGAGTTCAGCTACCTGATACCGGTAGCCTTTATTCGCCCGGTGGAGTTTGCATTAGGTTCTCCGGATAACGTGGTGCTCGGAGTTGGAATGAAATTCAAAGCATCCCCCAAGCAGATTTTCTACACACAAATTATGCTGGATGATATGGACGTAGCCGCCGCCCGTCGCGGTCGCGGTTTCTACCGTACTAAAATTGCCGCGCAGTTCGGATATAAAGCCTATGATATCTTCAAACTGAAACACCTAGACTTTCAGACTGAAGTGAATATTGTACGTCCGTTTGTGTACGCCCACAAGGCACCGGAACAAAGTTTTACCAACTTCAATCAATCTCTCGCCCACCCGATGGGTGCTAATTTTCTGGAATCGGTTTCATTCCTGAATTTCTGGCATAAACACTGGGTGGCTTCCGCCAAATTCCAGTATGTAATGCAGGGAATTGATAATCTGTATGAACATAAAGGTAGCAATATTTTTATCTCCGACTTTTTGATCGGGCCGGATTTGAATAAAGCCTACGGGAATCGCTTCCTGCAAGGCAGACGTCTGAACCTGATGAATGTAGAAGTGCGTGGCGGTTATCTGATTAATCCAAAGATAAATTTATCTGCAGAGGCATTCCTGCATTTCCGTCAGCAGAAAACAGACTTCTATAAACAGAATAATCTGTTTTTCGGTATCAGTCTGCGAACGAATATGTTCAACCGCTACACAGATTTCTAGACTTCTTTCTTCTTTTTTGAAAAAAACTTCCATTTAATTTATGGAATTTACCTGTGGTATGTCTCTATATAGTAAGTGCGAGATACGGAACTGATTTATGGAAAACGAGAAATTATATGGCATCGCCCTGAAGTTACTGAAAGGGATAGGCGATGCTACTGCCAGAACATTGATAAGTTATGTAGGAAGTGCGGAAGCGGTGTTTTCCGCATCGCGCGGCAAGCTACTGAAGGTGCCCGGTGTCGGGGAGAAGACGGTGGAAGAGATGAAGGAAAAATCAGCAGCCTTGCAACGCGCGGAAAAGGAGTTGAAGTTTGCGGATAAACATCAGGTGGAGATACTGTTTTATTACGATAAGCGCTATCCGAAAAGATTGTTGCACTGTCCGGATGCGCCGCTGTTTCTGTTTGTTAAAGGGAATGTCGATTTAAACAAACCCAGAATGATCAACATTGTCGGAACCCGACACGCCACTGAGTACGGCAGGGTGGTGACAGAGAAACTGGTGGCGGAACTGGCCGCATGTCAGGTTCATCTTGTCAGCGGACTGGCGTTCGGCATTGATATCTGCGCGCACAAGGCAGCCTTAAAATATGATATGCAGAATATTGCCGTGCTGGCACACGGATTGGATACCATTTATCCGCATCAGCACCGCAGCGTGGCGGAAAAGTTACAGGAAAATGGCGCGCTGATATCCACCTTCCTGAGTGAGACGATTCCGGATAAACAGAATTTTCCCAACAGAAACCGTATCGTCGCGGGCATGACGGATGCCACTATTGTGGTGGAGTCCGCAATTTCAGGCGGCGCCCTTATAACGGCTGCTGTTGCCAATGAATACAACAGGGATGTGTTTGCTTTTCCGGGCAGAGTAGATGACGTCTATTCCGCCGGCTGCCTGAAGTTGGTTAAGACGAATTCAGCCTCTTTGGTGACAGAGACAAAAGATATTATTCAGGCGATGAACTGGGATATCCAGCAGAAGGAAACAACTTCGCAGATGCCGGTGCAGTCTGCCCTGTTTGTGGAGTTGGATGAACAGGAGCAGCAGGTATTTGACTGCCTGAAGCAACGGGAGAAATGGCATATCGACGAATTGCAACTGGCCGTACCGCTGCCGCAAAGCCTGCTGCCAGGTCTGTTGCTGCAAATGGAAATGAAGGGGTTGCTGCGCGCTTTGCCAGGTAAAATGTACCGCCTGCAGTTGTAGTGCGTTTTTTGGGATACGTATCTAACAAAGAACTGCTACCGTTAAATGGGTATTTTTAAGATATGGCACTCAAAATGCCCTTGTTTGCAGATAAATTAATACGTTAAATCCTCCGCTGTGCGAAAGGTGGTATAAATTTGCGCATCAATTCCGGCACATGCAAAAGAGAAACTATAAAAGAGTAGAAAAAGACCCGGCAGGTCATTTCAATTATCAGGTAATAGATATCGATTCATATGACGTGTTCGAAGAGCCTCTGGAAATCATAGTCACAGATATCAACTTCCTGCCTAATATGGGCGAGGTGCTGGATGGACTCGGTTATGAAAATGACACTAAATATTTCTTTCATCAGTGCCGCGACATTATTTCCGTACCGGAAAAACATATCAATGAGAAAGGTCAGGGAAACTTTACTTTCCAGGCTTATTTCCACAACTTCCCGGATTCTGTTTTATCTATCAACAAGAACGCGCTGGTGGTAATCGTGCTGCACCCTCGCGAACTCAAAGAAAACGGCAAACGCGCCTACAATGTAGTGGGTTACATTCACGTGAACCGTTTTGATGTGTATCATGAGGAGGAGCGTTTTGACGGATACTACTATAACATGCTGCGCATCAGTGAGCGGGTAGAGAACAATAAAAAAATCTATCGCCGTAAGAAAATCTTCACGCTGATGTTCAGTATTATGCACAGCATCGTAGGTGTGGAGAAAAATATCGCCTTCACTTATGGCGCGATGGGCAAGGAAAATCAGGCTATCAATGAAGCGCTGGATTTGAATACCCGTTTGTACGAAAAGCATTATGAAAAATGGTCGTTTACCAATAATACACAGGTGAATAAAGTGTTTGGTAGTAAAGATGCTTTTAAAAAGTGCATAGATATATCGGAAGATACAGAAAAACTAAAACAGTATTATCAGAAATTGAAGGCGCAGAAAGAGCATTACGCTTTTTATCATATCCACAGCGAGCAGGAATTTCTGGATACTATCAAAAAAATCCGGTCGTATTCCGCTTCTTCGCGTGTATATATGGTGCCGGATGAGAAAGGCGAAATGGATGCAGTCTGCTTCGCTATCAACTGGGGCGAATATTTCGCCTTTCAGCTGGAGAATCCGAGAGGCTTGTTTAAGATGCTCGCCAATATGAAACTGACGGATAATATCCTCTATCCGATTATGATTGTAGGTTCCCCGAAGCATGTAGATACATTGCTGCGCGGCATCGCGTCTCACTACAACAAAAACTATAAGTGTAGAGTTACTAATCTCAATTCTTACAAGGGCGATCCATATCATCAGACTAAAAAAAGTCTGCTGAAAGACGATTATCTTTTCCTGATTATCTGTAATGATATCGAGAAACTGAATGCCATGAAAGAACGTTCCAAAGGACAGGATGGCAATGTGAAGTTGTTCATTGATATTCCTTTGCTGTAAGTCGTGCGGTTGTTTGTATAAAATCTCAGGTGTATGAGAGGGATTTCTTTTATTATGCTTATTTTTAGGCAAAAGAATTTACCATGTCCCTGTTATGGCAACCTTCTGCAGACTTTATTGCGCAATCCAACCTGAAAAAGTTCCAAACTTACGCAGAAGCCACCTATGCCCGTTCTTTTTCTGATTACGATGCTCTCTGGCAATGGTCGGTGGAGCAGCCTGCACAATTCTGGCAGTCGGTAGCTGATTTTTTTCAGTTGCAATTCCATTCTCCGGCTTCACAAGTACTCCGTCCGAATCCGGATGGAATGATAGGAACACAATGGTTTCCCGGTGCTACCCTGAATTATGCGCAACATGTTTTTCGCCATAAGAACAATATGCATCCCGCCATTATATTTCAGTCGGAAGTCCAGCCGATACAGGAAATATCGTGGAATGAACTCGAAGAAAAAGTGAAATCCGTTCAGCAATATCTGAAAAAACTGGGCGTAGAAAAGGGCGACCGCGTGGTGGGATATCTGCCGAATAATACAGAAGCCGTTATCATATTCCTGGCCGTCAACAGTCTCGGTGCTATATGGAGCTGTTGTTCTCCTGATTTCGGTACGGAAAGTGTCGTCGACCGTTTTCAGCAGATTGCACCAAAGGTGTTGTTTGCCACGGAAAAATACTACTACAATGGCAAACCTATAGATAAATCTGCCGTTGTGCAACAATTGTCGGAACAGCTGTCCACCTTGCAGCGGATAGTCGTGCTCGAGTCCGGCGCGGTGTCTGCCTTTGACCAATGGAATGATATCATCAGTCAGCAGGTGACAGGAGATTTGTCCTTCACGCCGGTGGATTTTCAGCATCCGATATGGATTCTGTATTCATCCGGTACGACCGGAAAACCTAAAGCCATCACGCACGCTACCGGCGGTAATCTGATAGAACATTACAAGGCGCTGGCACTGCACCAGGATGTGAAACCGGGCGAACGCTATCTCTGGTATTCTACCACCGGATGGATGATGTGGAACTATGCACTTTCTTCGCTGCTCGTGGGTGCAACACTGGTAATTTATGACGGCTCTCCGGGATATCCCGATCTTACGGCGCTCTGGAAGCTGGTGCAGGACGCGAAGGTCAATCATTTTGGTGTCGGAGCAGCCTTTTACCTGAGTTGTATGAAAGAGCAACTGCAGATAGCCAAACAATTCGATTTGTCGGCACTTCGTACCCTCGGGTCAACAGGCTCACCGTTGCCGGCAGAAGGATTCCGTTATATTTACGAAGCCATCAAGAAAGAGGTGTGGCTCATATCTCTCAGCGGAGGCACCGACGTGTGCAGCGCATTTGTCGGCGGATGTCCGTATTTGCCGGTGTATGAAGGGGAAATTCAATGCAAGATGCTCGGGTGTAAACTCGAAGCCTGGAATGATGAAGGGCAGTCCGTGGAAAATGAACTTGGCGAACTGATGCTGACGGCGCCGATGCCGAGTATGCCGGTATTTTTCTGGAATGATGACAATAATGAGCGCTACCGGCAGGCTTATTTTGAACAGGATGCAAAAGTGTGGCGTCATGGCGATTGGATCAAGATTACCGAACAAAAAGGCATTATTATTTACGGCCGCAGTGACGCCACGCTCAACCGTGACGGCGTGCGCATCGGCACCGCGGAGATATACAGCGCGGTAGAAAGCCTGCCCGAAATAAAGGACAGTCTCGTGGTTTGTGTGGAACGGCAGGACGGTACTTATTTTATGCCGTTGTTTGTCGTATTAAAAGAACAGGCTGTCTGGAGTACAGCTATTCAGCAAAGTATAAAAAATCAGTTGCGCCAACAGTACTCACCGCGCCACGTGCCTGATGTAATTTTTCCGGTGCAACAAATACCTTATACCATCAGTGGGAAGAAAATGGAAATGCCTGTCAAGAAATTATTCATGGGTATGCCACTGGAGAAATGCGTTTCTCTCGATACCATGAAAAATCCTGAAAGTATGCAGGAATATGTGGCGCTTAGCAAGTCGTAAAATCAGGATTTATTTTTTCTTTTCCTTTTCCTGTCTTTTGTCTCTGCGTTCGAAGCGACGGATGCGGCGGCTTTGGATGAATGCCTGTTTGTGCAATTCCTCTTCTGTAAATACTTCCGGGAATACGCCCGTTGCCGTATTGCGGTCATCCGCAGGTTTGCAGAATTCTTTGGAGAGTTCCGTGAATTTCTGCTGCAACGCGTTCAGACTCCATTGGCCGAATACATTGTGCCCGGCTTCATACAATTGGAGTTGATATTCTTCGAAGGTAGTGATGTATCCGTTGTATTCATTGGAATACGGCGCGAGGATGACATAGTCGATGCCTTTGGGTTGCAATGCGTTTTCCAGTGTTTTCTTCAGTCGCCACGACGCGACAGTGGTTATTTCGAATGGGAATCCGCAGATAGCGATATTTCCGATTTTCAGGATCTGCAAGGTCAGTACTTGCGGTGTCCACGGATTATGAGAATCAAAAGCGCCTTGTTTGGCCAACTTTTTCATGTTGAGGATGGTCTCATCCACGAAACCAGGTAGTGGCAGCTTGAAAGGTTCGAAGTTGCCAAGCATTTTGCGTTCGCCGGATGCGATGCCGATGTCTTTTACCGATTGCGCGTGATTTTTTCGGGCGATGAAAGCCGCGAAATCTCCGCCTTTTTTCTGTGCTTCTTCCAGCTCTTTCAGGCGCGTTCTTTTGGCAATGCCTTTCGCGATTTTACCCAGAAATAAAGGCAGTCCGGGACCATCCATCTGCGAGCCTTCGAGGAAAGTAACACCCATGCAGGAAGGACTGGTTACACAGCCGGTCACCCCATTGGTGAAAGTTGGGTCGATGTCGATATTGCTGAAATCGACATACATGGAAATGCTGTCGATGGTTTCGTCTTTGATAGTTTCATTGGACTGATGCAGGATTTCCTTTGCTTTTTCAAATTGCAGATTGCCGTTGAATTTGGAGCTTTTTAAATCATCCGGGAAATAGCCTTCCCATTTGCCGCGCTGCACTGAAAGTTTGCCGTTATATTTCACACGGGCGGACACGTCGCCGCAGGCACCCTGCGCGAAAGCCGCCACATAGTGTTGGTTTTCTTCGTGCATGCTTTCCTCGAGATAGGTGGCCGCGAATCCTTTATTGTCCGAGCAAAGGCGGTTGTAATTATTCGGCAGGTTGGACGTGTGCACCGCAAACCAGTTGATGCTACCCAGCGGCTGCCCTTTTTCCGAAATAAAATGGAGCAATGTCATTTCGCGATCCACCGCGAGGTGGCGGGTTTCATGATTGTATTTAATCACTTCCGGATTCAGGTTGTAGGCATCCACCGTTCGGTTGAAGCTGACCGGAATATCGGGCGCGAAACTGCTTTTGCCGATTTGTATGCTGCCTTTCTGTTTGTTTTTTTCTGCTTCCAGAATAGACTCCACAATGCCCTGCACCAATTTGTCATACACACCTTTATGAAATCCCGGCGTCGACATGTTGTAGATGACATGATAGGATAAACCACTCGGGCCGCAATGTGTATGCTGCGCCGACAGCAGCAGATTGCCTGCGTGATAGCCCAGTTCGGGATGGTGCTGCTGCAGCATATCCAGTACGCCTTTTTTCAGGGAGGGTGTGATAAAACCAAGTTCGCAGTTGACAAAACAAGCTTTTTCGCTGCCGTCCGACTGTTCAAAAATAAAAGCCCGCGCATATAATGGTGTGTCGATGGCCGACATATGATGTTGTGGTAATCCGTATCCTAATAATCCGATGCCTTTAAAAAATGCAGTAATATCACCTTTTCCCGTTCCTATGAATAACATTTTGTAATTTTAGGGCAAAATACAAATTCATATCCAATAAAAAAATGATAGTTGTACGATTAATGGGTGGATTGGGCAACCAATTGTTTCAATATGCCGCAGGCAGACAAGTGGCGGAGCTCAATCAGACTGAGTTATTGCTGGATACTACTTTCCTGACGGATACACCTGAAAATATTACCCATCGCGAATATGAACTGAAGGCGTTTAACATAGCCGCAACCGTAGCTGAAAACGCCGATTTGAAACCATTTATGGGACACGGTTTTTCGCTGAAAGAACGCACGGCGCTGCAACTATTGTCTTTGGGAAAGAGAAAGAAGTTCAAGGAAGACGGATATGGATTTAACCCGGCATTGCTGGAGTTGCGCGGAAATTATTACCTGCGCGGCTATTTTCAATCAGAGAAATATTTCAAAGCCATCGCGCCGGTGCTGCGCAAGGAACTCACCCTGAAAACGGAATTTCTGCCGGTAGATGCTAGTCTGTGTGAGCAGATAAAACAGTGCAATTCTGTGTCCATACATATCCGCAGAGGCGATTATATCCGCAACCTTTCGTCGATGGATGCCCATGGTCTCTGTTCCAAGGATTACTACGCGAAAGCCATTACCTGTATGCAGGAAATGCTGGGCGGCGATCTGCACTTTTATCTCTTTACAGATGATGAGAATTGGGTGCGCAATGAGATGAACTGGGATATCAACTGCACCCTGATTGCCAACAAAACGACGGTGGAGGATTTTTACTGGATGAGTCATTGCCGCCATCATATCATTGCCAACAGTACTTTCAGCTGGTGGGCGGCCTGGCTGAATGAGCATCCTGATAAGAAAGTAATCATGCCGAAACGCTGGACTTCCAATCTTAAATCCGAAGACATCGACCTGAGACCATCTACCTGGTTGCTGAAATAACAGGTATTCCTCCGCGAAACAGAATATAGTATGAACAGACAAGCTTTTATTGAAAATCCCGCGCCTGAAATTCAGGAGAAACTATTGCTGGCCATAGAAGACAGCCAAGCGCCCCTGGTGATTTTTGATATCGGTGCCTGCGAAGGGGAAAGTTCGATACGGTATGCCCGTCTTTTTCCGAATGCGCAATTGTACGCGTTTGAACCGCTGCCTTCCAATATGGAGCGCGTGCAGCAGTTGCTGCGACAGTATCAGGTGACCACCGTATCGCCGCAGGCACTTTGTCTGTCGGATAAGGCTGGAGAAACGAAGTTTTATGTGTCTTCCGGTAAACCCGAACATGCAGCCGATGCCGACTGGGATTATGGCAATAAAAGCAGTTCTATATTGCCGCCGGCAAAGACAAAGGAACTGCACAGATGGCTGAAATTTGAGGAGGCTATTACGGTGCCTACCACGACGCTGCGGCAGTTCTGTGCGGAAAAGAACATCCCGCGGATAGATTTTATACACATGGATGTGCAGGGCGCGGAATTGATGGTGCTGCAAGGCGCCGGCGATTTCATACAGCATGTCAATATGATCTGGCTGGAAGTGGAAGCGGTCGAATTATACAAGGGACAGCCACTTAAAAAAGACGTGGAGGATTTCATGCAGCAGCGTGGATTTGTTAAATTGGAAGATACGGTGTACACTACGGCCGGCGACCAGTTCTGGGTACGCAGGGAATATATTCTCCGTAAAAAAGGCAAAACTTTCTTGTGGTGGCGCAAGGGATTTACTTTTTTCAAGTTTTACTACAAAAAAATCAGGAGAAATTTGCTGAAATAATTTCTTTGAGAATGGCAGGCGAGTTTAGTATTTTTGTCTGAAACAAGAAGAAAGGAATGCCTGCTATCAGCGTATTAATGCCTGCCTATAATGCCGCTACCTACATTGCGCAGGCAATAGACAGTATATTGCAACAGACATTCCGGGATTTTGAATTAATTATCGTTAATGATGGTTCAACGGATCGTACGGAAGATGTTGTTTTGTCCTATCAGGATAATAGAATCAGGTATTTCAAAAATGATGGAAATAAAGGACTGACCTATACGCGCAATAGATTGATAAGTCTTTCGAGTGGCGAATACATTGCATTTATTGATAGTGACGATTTGAATAATGTCAGGCGACTCGAATTGCAAATAAGAATGTTAGAAAATGATAAAAGTCTTGGGTTTGTCTCAGCAAGTGCCACCACATTAAACAATGATAAAACACGGGGAGGAAGTTGGAAGTTTGACCTGACGCCTGAACAGTTAAAACCATATTTTCTGTTTAACAACCCAGTTGTGACATCTACCATGACGATTCGCAAATCCGCACTGCCGGATGTGAATTTTAGAGAGGGGTATCCACCGTGTGAAGACTATGATTTATGGGTGCGAATAAATTATCATCACAAGGGGCTGGTGCTTCCTGTTTCGCTTGCAAGTTATAGGCTGCATGTGAATAATATATCATTTTTGAAAAATGATACTGTCAGAGAAAATATAAATAAGGTAGTTTC
>ENA-UPTA01000960-UPTA01000960.1-activated-sludge-metagenome-genome-assembly--contig:-NODE-960-length-32860-cov-9.312696_pt1 | contig 32860 bp, 29 predicted proteins | sample MGYA00238184_ERZ773361 | MGnify/ENA primary metagenome ERZ773361 (study PRJEB29100, sample SAMN05720205) | activated sludge metagenome | isolation source: anaerobic digester from wastewater... | reverse complement strand
CTTCGTTCGTGTAGTCTTTCGTGTCGTTGTACCGGGTGGTAAACAACGCTTTGATATACAGCGGGTCCCCCTGGGTCAGATTCCATATCTTTTCTACCGAGGGTTCGTTCATCGCCGTTCGCGCGGCGTTCGCGTAGCGTCGGATCGCTTCTTTTGCCTCGTCTTCCGGCAGGTTGCCCAAGGCGTATTCCGCGAAACGTCCGGTCAAGTGCCGGATGATTTTGATCAATCCATGCACTTCGCTTCCCGAGATGATCAACGGCGCTTCCTTCTTTTCCGCGAGGTCAAGGTAGGTTCCGCTCATCGTGCCGATCTTCTCGCCCCGCTGGTCGCAAACGTACGCGTTGATGTTTTGAAACTCGTCGAAGATTTGGACGATCTTGACCCCTTTTGAGACGGAGATTTCGAAGGGCGCACGGCTTGCCACTTCCCACATCAGTCCCCATTCGCCTTCCTTTTTGGAATCCTGTATCGATTGGTAAGGTCTCCCCAACTCCGGTGCTATCTCGATAACCTCTTCCAAAGATTCAAAGGTATGGGGTATTTGGATATATTCGGGGTTTCTTCTTGCATAGGAAATGTAATGATTGGCGAAAGTTGCGAAGAAAGACTTCGAGAACTCCGCGAGGGTCATGTCCATATCTTTGATACTGTAATAAAAGGGTATGATTCCACTTTCCGGGGCGCTCCATAACGTATTGAACAACCGCTGCAGAAACGCCGTCTTCCCTTTCTTCCTTCGCGCGACGATCGCCTGGCTTTGCGCCATGTTGTTTCGTAGGTAATAGTACCAATCGCCCAGGAAGTAATCGAACTCTTTCTTTCGTCCGACGAAGAGTCCATAGTCACCGATTTGTTCCGGCAAAGAATACGTGATCGTTTCCGGCATCGTGAACATCGCTTTCACCCGCTTTGGTTGCGTTTACCGGATTATAACACATCGATTCGCTAAGAAACGCCGGGAGATAACCCAACCCCGCGGGCGAATGTTTATTCGCCCCTACAAGAGCATACAAAACATTCCCATTCTTTCGTAGGGGGGTATCAATATACGTCCGCTTTTTACTTTTTATCCCGTCCTCAACGCATAGACTCTGTTCGATGCGAGCCGTTCCTTCGAGAAAGCAATGTATCCGTTTTGTGAATAGACCTCGAATACAGTTTTCGGTTATTATACTTCGAAAGTTTGATCGATTTCTACCCACTGCTTCGTTTCAGGTATCGAAAGGTATGCTATAATTCTATTATATTATAAGAAACACCGGTTTAATTTTCCTAGATTTTATAGAAACCCGGACGGTTTTTAGATCTACGTTTATCTCTGAAAGCGTCATCTTGATAGGTAGGAGGGTATCTATGAAATCATCCAGGCAGAAAAAGAGACTCATTTTTCAGTTGTTGTTTTTTTTACTGTTTCCGTTAACCATATGGTATTTCTCCCCGTACCTCATCATTATGGGGGCGACCGAGGGAATCGCAACCGGCAGTTTTTTCACGTTTATCGGTTTATTCGTTTCGGCCTTGTTTTTCGGCCGGTTTTTTTGTTCCTGGATCTGTCCGGTCGGTTTTTTAGGCGATACGTTGATCCGTATCAACGATAAAACAGTGGGGAAACGGTTAAAATATACGAAATACTTCGTTTGGGTACCCTGGTTAGCCGTGATCGTGTATTTTTTTATTAAAACGGGCGGGATTCGAACGATAAATGTTTACTATATGACGGACAGAGGAATATCGGTAAAGCAGCCGGAAGACTACTTCATTTATTACACAGTTATCGGCCTGTTCTTTATTCTGCCATTGTTGCTCGGTAGAAGAGGCGCGTGCCATACAGTTTGCTGGATGGCGCCGTTTATGATCCTAGGAAGGAAAATCAGTATTATCTTCAAGTGGCCTGCCCTTCGACTATCAGCTGATAAACCCGAGTGCGTACAATGCGGCCGATGTACTCAAAATTGCCCGATGAGCCTCGATGTAATGGCTCGCGTCCAAGATGGGAAACTTGAAAACGCGGATTGCATTCAGTGCGGTGTTTGCGTTGACACTTGTCCGAAAGGAGTTCTATCACTGAGATTCGGCCGTATAGAAAGAAAGTAGAGGTCATGCGTTACTCGATCCTAATTTTTTAACTTAGCAAACACCTTAGAATTCCTTGTTCGCGAATCAAGACTACAATATTTTACGATTGGCTTTCTTTACTTTTTAAGCTTTAGCGTGTTTTACGGCAAGTAGGGATTTGCGCTCGCCTATCACCATCGGGTTGGAAACCTGACTATTATTATCAGGATAAAAAATCGATATAATGGTTCTGGGGGGGTTCTTTCTTCATAAATTGTACGAAAAGTATTTTTGGTTCTCTTCCAAGTTAAATGGGTAGGAACACAGTTATAGTAGTTTTGGTACATCGAACTTGAGTTCCCCGAATACCAATTTTGACGCGCTTTCCGGAATGCCAACTGTCAAAGTCGGGAAAAAGAGAAAGCTCTGGATAAAACCCTCATCGGGCTCAAACGGGAACTGGAGAGCGATCATCACATAGCGGAACACGAACCGATGTACGCGAAGTACTTCGAAGTGAAAACCACTCCCAAGAGGGGGACACAAGCGGTTGTGAAAGAAGCCGCGGTACACCGGGCCAAGAAATTCAGCGGGTTCTTTTGTCTTCTTACCAATGAAACGCTGGAGGCGATTCCGGCCAAGGAAACCTACCGAAACAAAGACTTGGTGGAAAAAGCGTTTGGAAACCCGAAGGAAAGGCTGAACCTTCGCAGGACACCGGTCTGTTCAAGAAATACACCCTTCAGGAACTCTTGGACAAGTTGGACGTGATCGAGTGTTTTGAAACCCCGGGACAGAGGATGCGGGTGGGCGAAATCCTCGAGAAGCAGAAAGACATCTATCGCTGTCTCGACGTCGACCCGCTTTCCTCGTTATGAGTCGACGGGAATCCAGGAAGTATCGTCACATTCAGAAACCCACATGGTTCGTATATCTTTTTTACCTTCGCGTTTGTAAAACCTCATAAGCTCCTCCTCCGCCCATTTGAAGAGGAGAAGTCTTCCGCTTTGATAAATCGGTTCGGGATCAACAAACACGTCGAAAGAACGATACTTTGGCGAAAAAAGGACCCACCCGACAACCTGATTTTTTTCTGTTTCTTCCCATAGATAGGTGTATTCGGTTAAGGTTCGATCAAGATAGTACAGCCACCATTTCAAATCTCCTGTATGTACGTAATAGGCAGTTAGTGAAGCTTTTTTTCCCTTAACAAGGATATTGCACATACACGGAATATCATCGGGCTTCGAAAGGCGGCGAAGTCTTCCTTTTACATGCGGTTCGATAAAGCGCGTCACATCCGGGGAAAACATTGTGCCACAATGCCATCCTTTCACGCGTTATTTCAATCTCTTTCATCGCGCGCGTAACATACGATACATATTCCTGATTGGTACAGCTTTTTAGTGTTCTTTTGCATATAAAAAAACGATCCAGGTCTTGTATTGATTATCACCCTCGCTATTTTATCGATAGAAACGGCATTCGGAAGTGGCTTTCTCTGATTAGATTGAAATCGGGTTTAATTGGTTCACTTTTCGTTCCGGTTTAATTTGAACGCCACATCAAGGTGTGGGTACAATAATGGGGTATGTCGTGACCACCCCGGCCAGAGGAGACGGCCACCCCTCCATTGAGGGGAATCTCATTAGCTCGTTATCGTGGTCGGAACCTGTTCGGTACCACCCACAATCGGCGCGCCAAACCGCAATACGCCTCTATATCAGCGGCGTAGGTTTTCTTCGCCGAACCCGTTTTAAAACAACACTGGATAGGACCAGACAGCCCAGCCCGGCGTAGGAGACAACAAGAGCGGGCTGCCAAAGGCTAAATGCGGTTGATTCCGAAGCAGGGCGTTCCGAAGGTCCGAACGGCATCTGTCCCGTCTCGGTCGCGTTCATTGTCGGCCTGTCAGTCCTCCCTCCAGCAAAGGCGCTTAAAAGAGCGATCTGTTCATCGGTGATTCCTAATTCCACCAGTCGTAACCGTACCGATTCGGTTATCTCTCCGTTTTGGCTTCGCAAAAGGGATTGCGCCTTCTGCATAGTTTCTGCGTCTATCATCAGGCCGCCTTGGGGATCGGGAAAACCCGGATTTCCAAAAGGGGGAGGATTCCCCGGGAAAGGCCTACTGCCAGATCTTTCCTGCGGTAATCCTCCTCCGAAGCCGGCACCGGGACCTTGATCCGGGTTCATTCCGGAACCTCCCCCGATGCGATTGGTGCCCATCGTTCGGAGATCCAGCCCAGTAGGATTCAGGAGCGCGTCCGGGTTGGCTGCCTGAGTCTCCGTCGTCGCGGGGATCGTTCCGGACAACTGCTCCCGGATACTCTGAGCCCGGTATAATCCGTATCGCTTCAGCATTGTGACCGCCGCCGTATAGGCCTCGTATGTGTAAAAGGCGCTGGGATCGTTTTTTACATAGTCGCCGATGCGCGTGTCCAACGTGTCGATGCTCTCCGCAAACCGACCGCTTTTAAAATATTCAGCGATCTTATCGAGATAATCGTGATAAATCTCGAAGCAATCAGGATCGCTTAGTAGCTTAGCCAGTAAAGGCCGTTCGGAAAGGCTGACGCCCGAAACGGGCGTATCGATCGGGAAATTGACGGCCGCCTTCGCATCGTCCACTTCGAAGCCCGCGAAACTAAGATTGAAATCCCAGGGCAAGATGGATATCATCCCCGCTTCTTCGTAGAGATAGTAGTTGTGGCACATATTGCTCTGATAACTGTCCAGGTTCACAAGAGCGGTGTTCACCGCAAAGTAAGCCAGCGTCTCCTCCAGATTAACTGAGGCGCCCAGGTCGGCTCCTTCGCTAACGTTCTTCAAGGCTTGTATAAGCCGCCGTTGGTCAGACTCGGTGATACGTCCCACCGCGTTCTCGAAGATCGCTTGGTAACTCTCGGGGCTATCATCGATATAGGCGAGATTCGCCCCGTTGTTTGTCGATCCTCCTGGTTTTACGTCGAACCCGAAGGGGGCTTGCCCTGGTTCGGGCTCTTTTCTCATGTCTCCTCCGAACCCTCCCATATTCTCAGGTTTGTATAGGGTTCCGTGGCCTTCCCCGTACACTCTATCCAGGAATGCGTCTTCCAGAGCTTCCACAGCCAGATAAAAGCCCCAAGGTTCCCCGTTGACGCGTATGTCGGCATACTGGAACAACGGGGTCGGAACCCCCATCTCCTTCATCAGAGCGTACGACAGATACTCTTTCATATAGGTCGCATCGCCCAGTACGTTGTTCAAGGCTAATTTATCGAGGCCTAAGAAGGTTTGCCCTTCGATATACTGGTCGAATTCGATCTTAAAGCTGAATCGATCGCATTCCGTGTCTGATACGACCATATTCAGGCTGGAGTTGCCCTTTGGACGAATCCCCACCCAACGGACAGATTTCCCGTTTATAATCACTTCGCAGGGTATATACGCTTCTTGCTGCGCGTTCTCAAGCATCTCCTCCCAATCGGCTTCATCCACGATGATATCGACGGTGAGGGGCGTGGTTCCAGAGAAAAGGAAATCGGTATAATCGGTACTGGCCGTTTTCCGACTGGATTGGGATGAGGGGAAAACGATAACCGCCAGCGTGAGACCGCCTAACAACAGTACGATATTGAAAAGCCGGATAAACTTCTTACCGCGCTTCTTAACCATCTTTAAAACCTCCTTTTTGCCGTTATTCCATGTATTCTCCGTTGTAGCTGACTAAAACAGCATCTTTTATACCGGGATGCTTCGCCATCTCGTTCACAAAGTCGGTAGCGCCGTCTATCAGACGCACTTCCATTGCGAGCTCCACGCCGGAGCCGACGGTGACGGTTTTCGACTTCACCAATCCCTTTTTCACTTTATTCGCGATGTATTGTCTGGCCGTCTTCTCCGCCTGATCGTCCGAACAGCGGATGATCAGCATATAGGGCGTGTCCGTCGTTTTCCGGTTGGCGAAGAGAACAAGGACGATGCCGATAAAGATCGATCCAAAAACAGCGAGCGGCAACAGCCCGGCGCCCAGGATGATCCCCGCGGCGAGCGACCAAAACAGGAACACGATGTCCAGCGGGTCCTTGATTGCAGTCCTAAATCGTACGATAGACAACGCGCCGACCATTCCCAGAGACAAAATTATGTTTGATGTCACAGCCAGGATGATCAGGGTTGTGATCAGTGTCATCGCGACCAGGGAGATGCCGAAACTCGTGGAATACATCACCCCGGAGAAGGTTTTCCGGTAAACGATAAATATAAAGATGCCGATGCCCAACGCTAAAACCATCGCGATTAGCGCATCGAGGGTCGAAAAAGAAGTGATGTTCTCTAAAAAACTGGATCGAAAAAAATCTCGAAAATTCATAATCTTCCTCCTCGTATTTTTTAAATTATGATCGCGTATCTTTCATCAACTTTGAAAAAACCGATGGCCGTTTATGTGTATACCCGGCAGGCAGCATACTTCGAAACCGAGGCGTTCATTCTGTTCCGAACCTTCACTATGTCTGCAATGAAATCAGGAAAAAAGGATCCGTATTTGACTTCCAGGACGACGAAGTCAACGTTTGAGGCTCTGACCCCCTCCGGATCGTTCTCGAAAAAATCCCCTGCGTAACGGCGGGACCGGATATCCCGGTCCAGATTGACCCGGATATTTCCGGGTCCAAGGAAGAAGGCCTCCCGCTGGTAGGTAACGATCGTCTTTGGCCGTAGCATCTCGTATCCCATTTTTACTCGTAATTCCGAGAACAGAGCCGGATTAGCGCGAAACCCTTCATTGAAGTTTCTTTCAAGTAAAGCTTCGCACAGTTCTTTGGAGATCTGTTCGGAAACCTTGGTGGCAAGGCCTCTGACTTTTCCTTTCTTCTCCAACCGGATAAAGGAGTCGTCGTTGTTGTAAACGCGTATACGGAACTTTTCCCGCGGGTCCACACCATCGATCTTCTCTTTCAGGGCTTTGTCGTAAAGATTGTCGAAATAGAGGCTTTTCACGAAATAGGATCCGTCTGACAGCGCATGGGGATCCTTTTCCATGCAACATGCCAACCGCTTTTTCATTTCGATGGTGTCCGACAAGTTGATCACAAATTTGTATTCGTGCCGATAAGCAAGGTTTTTCATCTGTTATCCTCCTTCTAATTGCCATCTCGACGTGATCGTATCAAAAGGGGCTTGAAAAAGGCTGAAGTGGAAGACGCGGTTTTTTACATCATTTTTCAAGGTTTTTACGCTATACTCCATCGGGGTGATAAATATGCGGGTATTGATCGTAGAAGACGAGATCCGTTTGGCGGAAGCTCTATCCGAAATCCTGAGCAAACAACACTATACCGTGGATACGGCTTACGATGGATTGACCGGTTTAGATCGGGCTCTTTCCGGCATTTACGATGTCATCATCCTGGATATCATGCTCCCGAAACTCGACGGTTATGCCATTCTAAAAAGCTTGCGGCAGGAAAGGATCGCGGCGCCGGTATTGATGTTGTCGGCCAAGGATGAGACCGGGGATAAAGTTCGCGGGTTAGACCAAGGGGCGGACGACTACCTGACCAAACCCTTTTCCACCGAGGAGCTGCTGGCGAGGATTCGCGCGCTAAACAGGCGGCAAAACGAATTTTTGTTCGAAAACCGGCTTTGCTTTGGCGACTTTTCGCTACAACTCTCGGACGCCACGCTGGCTTGCGGGGAAAAAACGATCGCCCTTTCAAAGAAGGAATGCGAGTTGCTACAGCTCTTGATGCAACGAAAAGGCAACCTGGTCTCGAAGGAAGAGATCATCGAAAAGATCTGGGGATACGACGCGCTGACCGAGTATAACAACGTGGAAGTCTATATCTCTTTTTTACGGAAAAAGATGGCGCACGTCGGATCCATATCCGCGATCAAAACGGTTCGAAGCGCGGGATATTGCTTGAAACCCATAGAAGAAACAGGACGGGAAAATGTTTAAAAAACTGCAAAGACAGTTTGTATTAATCGTCATGGCCGTCGCCGCAATCCTGCTCACGCTCGTCTTCTCGGGCATTTATTATTTTATGTCCCAGAACGCCGAGAAAGAATCGACGATGTTTATGGAAAGAAAACTTTACGAAGACAAAACACCCTTCCCGGTACCGATTCCTCCGGATCGGCCGATCCCGGACATGCGGCACGTCGGTTACAGTTTTTTAGTGGAATTAAACCGTGACGGTTCCGTCGAAGCGGTCACTTCCGATTTTCGCGCGCCCCCTTCTTCGGAATTTATCGCCGAGATTATCGCTCTAACGGGATCTGAAGACCGCGGAATTTTACGCAGTTCCCAAGGCGAGTTTCGCTATTGGCGGATAGGGCGTCCCGCGGGGTTCCGCATCGTGTACTTGGACCGGCGGCAAGAGATAGAAACCCTCAAGGCGCTGATCAGAATCTCCGTGGCATTTGGTTTTGGGTGCGGCGCGCTGCTATTGATTGTTAGTGTCTTTCTGTCTTCATGGATCTTGAAACCTGTCAAAAGCGCGTGGGAAAAGCAAAAGCAGTTTGTTGAAGACGCCTCTCACGAACTGCGAACCCCATTATCGGTTCTGAACGCCAATCTCGATGTCGTCTTGTCCAATCCGAAAGAAACTGTCCATTCTCAACACAAATGGCTTGCCTATATCAAAACGGAAAGCGAACGGATGTCCCGACTCGTCGGGGATCTGTTGTACCTGGCGAAAGCGGACAATAGCCGCAGAAGCGAAGGCTTTTTCGAGTTCGATCTAAGCGAAGCGGTGATGAGCGTGGCACTGCCCTTCGAAACCGTTGCCTGTGAAAATCAAATCCGTATCGAAAGCGTTGTCCCGGAAAACATAAAGTTCATCGGAGACGAAGGAAAGATAAAGCAACTTGTTTCGATCTTGTTGGATAACGCTGTGAAATACACCTCCCCGGGAGGAGATATCGTCATCGAATTGGCAGTATCCGGAGACAGGAAAAAAATGTGTTTAACGGTGAACAATACAGGGGAGCCGATCCCAGACGCCTCTTTAAAAAAAATCTTTGAGCGCTTTTACCGCGTGGACCCGTCGAGAGCTCGCGCTACCGGTGGTGTGGGGTTAGGTCTATCGATCGCTCAAAAAATCGTAGAACTCCATTCCGGAGCGATTGCGGCGCGCAACATAGAAAACGGAAAAACCGAATTCCGAGTCGAACTTCCGGTCAAACACCGGGCGGCCAGAAGCTAAAGTCTGCGCGGGAACGATTCGCCGAAAGAAAAAACCCTCCTTACGGAGGGTTTTTTTGGTCGGGGCGACTGGATTCGAACCAGCGGCCTTCAACGCCCCATGCTGACGCGCTTCCATCTGCGCCACGCCCCGATGCGTGGTGGGCTCTGTAGGACTCGAACCTACCACCGCCCGGTTATGAGCCGGGAGCTCTACCGGATGAGCTAAGAGCCCTGACCGTCGTTGCTAAACGGCGGGTGTATTATACAATAGTCTTTCGGAAATTGCAAGCGAGCCGTTTAGGGAATTCGCTCGATGCCAAAGCCCGTCGCGTACGGTCCGACGTGTGAAGAAATGACCTTGCCCATAGGGCTGTAAAGAAGGCTTTCGACCTGATAGACCTCTTTCAGTTTGGCGCTCAAGAGCTGCGCCTCTTCCGTGGAGGTCGTATAAACCATAATGAGGTTCACCTTCGACTTTTCTGGATACAGACTCAGCGCAGCTTTGATAAGAGAATCGTGCGTCTTTTCGGTGCCTTTATTCTTTGCGAAAGGCAGGAGATTCCCATCATCGGATATATGCAAAGCCACTTTCAGCTTCAGCATACTACCGATAAAACTCGCGAAACGAGAGATACGCCCGCCCTTTTTCAGGAACTCGAAGTCTGAAACATAGAAATAGGCGCCAAAGCGATGCTCTTTGATCTCGCGGTCTAAAATATCCTTGATCCTCCGGGCTGAAACCTTCTGATCCGCCAATTCCCTGGCTCTGCGAGCGATTAAGGCATTTGCCGCCGAAGCCAGTTTGGTATCGACGATCTCGACCTTATCTGGAAAATCACGCGCCGCGATTTCCGCGCTATTGTAGGTGCCGGACATCTTCGATGAGATACACAACGCTAACACCTCTGAATATCCCTCATCGAATGCTTTCTTGAAGAGGGCTGAAAACTCTCCGGGTGTCGGTTGGGATGTTTTTGGGGGCAGCGGGCGAGACCGTATTTTTTCCCAAAAACGCTCGATTTCTTCTTTATCGCGTAAATCGTCTTCTGATTCGCTCGGCTGTTCCCACAGAACATGCAACGGGATGTTATCCACATCTTTTTCGGCGAACCACTCGAACGGAATGTCCCCTGTGCTGTCCAGAATAATCTTCATAGAGTTCATCCTAAACCTCCTGAAAATGTTTTCCTGATTATAACATAGAACAGATCAAAGCAAACGGCGAAAAAAAACCCCGCTTTCGCGAGGTCTTTTGGCTCCTGCGGAGGGGCTCGAACCCCCAACCCTGTGGTTAACAGCCACATGCTCTGCCATTGAGCTACGCAGGAAACAACACCCGGATTCTATCATTAAATTTGAAAAAAATCAAGAGGGTCTTTCGCCTCATTCGAAAGTTTTCGTCCGATCGTTTTTTCTTCGAGTTTATTTGCAGGAATAGGACAGGAAACGAAGAAGAGATCCGGGAGGTTTCCGCGACGATTGATGATCGGTCTTTTCATCGTTCGCGTTGGCTTCAAGAGCTTTCTTTGCCGAAGCACGCGAAAGGTTTTGAAGAAGGCCAATCAATGCTTTTCTTGTAGCGTTTTCTGCGGAGCGTCTATTCTAAAAAGCCTGATTCAAAGCGCCTGGCTTGGAGCGGCCAACTTTAACTGGGCATGGGTTTTAATGTATGTCCGGGTAACCATCCAAAAAAGACACGAAGGAGCGCGAATAAAAGCCCATTCGCGATTTCTGTTTCACGGAAGGGCTCCGATAAGTTTTCGTGTTCCTTCGAAACACTTCGGGCGTCATGCTTTTTGCGATTGGTTTTATCACGGAACGAAAAAGCTTGCGCGCAATATTTTGCATTCATTAGTAAAGCTAACTACGCCGTCCGGGTTTATTCTCTTAAGCCATGAGAAAAACCACTTGAAAGTTTATCGGAAATAGGATTTTAATTTTTTAATGATATAATCTCACAAATAAACCATTTCCATGGGATCATCTTTAGGAGGGATTTTATGTTTAAAAAGAACTATCTTCTAGCGCCAGGACCCACGCCGGTGCCGATCAATGTATTGCTTGCAGGAGCCAAAGATACGATCCACCATCGGACTCCTGAATTTGTATCGATTATGGAGTCGACGTTAGAAAAATCTAAAATGCTGTTTCAGACGAAAGAAAAGGTTTATTGTCTTGTCGCGTCCGGAACCGGCGCTATGGAAACAGCCGTAGTCAACACCGTTGCCCCCGGAGACAAAGTCATCGTCATAGACGGCGGAAAGTTCGGAGAACGATGGGATGACCTATGTAAAGCCTACGGGGCAAAAATCGACCTGATCAAACTCGAATGGGGAGACTATGTCCGTCCGGAACAGATCAAAGATGCCCTCGACCGAAACCCGGACACCGTCGCGGTTTTCGCGACTCATTCCGAAACCTCAACCGGGACGGTCAACCCCATAAAAGAGATTGCCGAAGTCGTTCGCAATTACAAAGCCATCCTCGTGACCGACGCCGTCAGCGCGATGCTGGCGGAACCTTTAAAGATGGATGAATGGGGAGTCGATATCGTGGCGACCGGTCTGCAAAAAGGAGTCATGTTGCCTCCAGGGCTCGCCATGATCGCGCTCAGCCCCAAAGCCTGGGCGAGAGTGAAAGCGTGCGATTCCAAGCACTACTACTTTGGCCTGAAATACTACGACAAAAGCTACCCCGACTCCCCTTGGACGCCCGGCGTCAACCAGATCTACCAACTACAAGCCGCGCTCGATATGGTCGAAAAGGAAGGCATCGAAAATGTATGGAAGCGCCATCAGATTCTGGCTGACGCCACACGCGCGGGTGTAAAAGCCCTGGGCCTTTCCTTGCTCTCCAAACGTCCCGGCAACGTAACAACGGCGGTCTTCTCTCCGCTGGATACCGGCAAGCTGACCAAACTGATGAGAGACAAATACGGCGTCACGATGGCTGGAGGACAAGACCATTTAAAAGGAAAGATCTTCCGAGTCGCCCACTTGGGTTATATGGGCAAGTTCGACGTCATTGTCGGCTTATCGGCTTTGGAAATGGCGCATACTGAGATGGGCCATCCTTTGCCATTGGGAGTCGGAGTGAAAGCGGCTGAAGAGATCTTCCTCAAGGAAGGAATCTAACATGACCGTTAAGGTATTGGTGAACGACCCGTTAGACGCTTCCGCGATGGAAGAGCTGGCAAAGATTCCGCATACCGAGATTCTGGCGAAGCATCATGAACAAGACGAGCTAAAGAAGCTTATTCCCGATTACCACGTTTTGGTCGTCCGAAGCGCGACGAAAGCGAACAAAGAGATCATTGAAGCCGGAACAAACCTCAAGTTGATCGCCCGAGCGGGTACCGGATTGGACAATGTCGATATGAAAACCGCGCGGGCTCGGAACATAACCGTGATCAATACACCCGGAGCTAACGCCATCAGCGTTGCCGAGCTTGCTATCGGGTTTATGCTCTCCCTTTTCCGTTTCATTCCCCGAGGAACCGCGGGATTGAAGGAAGGAAAATGGGAAAAGAAAGCGCTAGAAGGCTGCGAGCTGAATGGAAAAACGATCGGTATCATCGGTTTTGGCGCGATAGGCAGAGAGATTGCCAAAAGGCTTCTGGCCTTCAACTGCAAAATCCTCGCCTACGACGTGCAACCTCAAGCGGGTGGCCTAGATGTGACCTTTGCGACACTTGAAGAGCTGTATAAAGCCTCCGATGTGATTACGGTGCATGCCCCCTTGATGGAAGCAACCAAGCACATGATCAACGAGACGGCGCTGAACCTCATGAAAGACGGCGTCTACATCATCCACGCGGCGCGTGGCGGGATCATCGACGAAGGCTCCTTGCTGAACGCCCTGGAATCCGGAAAGGTTGCGGGAGCTGCCCTGGACGTTTTCGAAGTGGAGCCGCCCACCGATGACCTTCGGAAAAAGCTGATCGCCCATCCGCATGTGATCGGGACGCCTCACATCGGCGCATCGACTAAAGAAGCGCAAGTACGTGTCGGAGATCAGATAGTCGAGAGTATGCGCGTAGAGATTGCCAAGTTGGTAAACGGTTAGATCAAAGAAATGAGAAGAGATGAGAAACCGGCGCTCGCGCCGGTTTTTTTTTCGGTGAATATTTCTCGACGCTTTTCGTCTAAACTGTAGGCTCACTCTTCTAACAGGGTGTTTTTGCTGTTTGTCGAACAATCTCCGCCGAACCGAGAGCGCGCAAAAGACGCGCTCATCATTACTCCAAAAAAGGTTAGAAAGGTGATAGAGCAGGTGAAACGAATAGCTGTACTGATTTTCCTTATCGTGAACCTGGGGGTGGCGCTGGCTGTCTCTTATACCGAATACGTTCTATTCAACCGTTTTGACGAAGCGTTTTTGAGCGCCCGGATTCTGAACAAAGGAGTTTTGCTGATCGTTTCGCAGCCACAGTGCGTCTTCAGCGCGTTCCTGCGACAGGAAGTGCTTTCTGAGGAGAACGTATCGAACTTTCTGCGCAATCATTATGTGGTCGTCGAGATCTACCCCGATCCCGACCTGACTGGTCATTTCAACTTCGATATGTACGAGACCTTTTTTAGCATCGAAGGGAAAATTTATACTTATGAAGACCTCTACAACATTTTTCTGCTGCGCGGGACTCCGACCAACGCTTACTTTTCCAAGGATTTGAAGTTGCTTTCAAGTTTCACGGGCAGCGTTCCGCCGACGGAATATCTTCAAATCGCGAAGTATCTTTCTCAAAATCTTTTCCAAAGCGGGGTGGATTGGGAACAGTACAAGAAAAAAGAAGACCCGTATTTGGGTGTCTCCGAGTTAAAACCAATCACCGCGGCAGAGAGGGAGTACCTGCTAAAAAACGCGAAAAACATCCGATCGGTGACACTGGAAGAGCTTGCTTCGACGGAACACTCTTGGGACCCCCACCTGTACTATATTATAGAAAAAGCCACGGAAGAGGAAATCCGCAGCTTTCTCAATCAGATCGGGCTAACCCTTTATAGCGTCTATTGGCTAAAAAAAGACTCCGAATAGGATTACGCGCTACTTGCTTATCGTCTTCTTCACACGGCGAAATCCGATGGCATTCGCTTTCAAATATTGCTCGTAACTATCTCTCGGATCTCTAATTTGACTGAATGATACGCCGCCGATAGAAACGTTCGAATGGACGATAAATCCTTTCCCCATGTAGAGTCCGACGTGACCGGGAAAAAAGACTAAATCGCCTCTTTCTAATTCCGGTTCTTCTATTTCCTTCAACGCTGCCATCTGTTGATCGGTATCTCGCGGCAGTGGGATCCCCAACATATCGAACAATCGCAGGACGAAACCGGAACAGTCTGTCCCATAGGTGCTGCACCCGCCCCAAAGATAGGGAACTCTCAGGTATTTGTCCACCCAGTCATCCAGCTCGGTGACGGGTTTTTCTTCCGTGACGAAACAATCGTGTTTACGGATCCAATACTCTCTGCCGGGAGCGACCACATACAGTCCCTGCTCGGACTCACGGGAGACAAAGAGTTGGCTGCCCAACGGGAGCCATCCCAGATCCTTCTCGCCTTGAAATCCCGTATCCATCCCGCTCAGATAAGCAAACCGCTCGGACACGAAGAATTTCGGCAGGTTTCGTATGGATTCCCGCTCTTCCGCGCTGCAGAAATCGAGGTTATTGCATGCCACGTGCCCTACATAACCCGTTTTCATGTCTTTTACCATCGCGTAAGCGTTATCGAACTCGAGTACTTTGACCCATTCCCCGAATACCAGTTGGTGTGATCTTTCCGAACGCCATTTCGCTTCCGAACGCATATCGGTGACGGGCGCCACGACCATCGCAAACCGGTAGTCAACCGGAAGCAGATCGGACATCTCGATCACTTCGAAACAGCCCTCTTCGCACGCTTCCGCCAGCAAACTTCGCATGCGCTCCGAAAATCCCTCGCTATCCACCTTTGCGATGATCTTTTGTTCGGAACGATCGTAAATCTCCAGCTTATACCGGTTTGTGCGCAAATCCCAACCGGATTCTTTAATCTTTCTCAGAATGGTCTCTCGTACGCTCTCTCCCATAAGGTCCTCCTAATAAAGTAAATCCTATGATGAGGGCGAAAGGTTGTTGCCGATCCAATTCCCTTTTTTCTCTTGTAAGTTGAAAGGAAAAATCACGCGCTCGCCCGAATCGTTAGGTAAACGGCCAATTATACACCCGAGAACGGGGCTAAGCCGTTAGAAATAGGCTTTAAAGCGAACTTTCAGCTCTTTACAAAGGCCAAGATATGCTACAATAAGGGGTATCTATTCTAAGGCGAAGGGTGACGGAATTGACGATCATCATCTTAACCATCGTGCTGTTTGTCCTGCTCGTAACTTCATCGGTTCTCGGCATTCCGATTCTGTACCCTCTACTGGTGGGTATCTTCCTTTTTTCTGTCACAGCCGTTCGAAAAGGCCACCGGCCGATGGCCGTGATCAAGATGCTGTTGTCAGGTGCTCAGAAGACGATCCCGGTCGTCGTCGTGTTTATCATCATCGGGATGCTGATCGGCTTATGGATGTCCTCCGGGACGCTTTCATGGCTTGTTTACTATGGTTTGAGAATCATCGCGCCAAACCTGTTCCTCTTTTTTTGTTTCCTGTTGACCTGTTTCGTCTCGATTCCGCTTGGAACCTCCTTCGGGACGGTGGGAACCATCGGGATGGTGCTGCTGATCATCGCCAAATCCGGAAACGTTCCCATCGCGCCGGTAGCCGGAGCGATCTTGTCGGGCGCCTATTTCGGAGATCGCAACTCCCCCACATCTTCCAGCGCGTTGCTCGTGTCCATGATGACGGGAACGGACCTTTACGGAAACCTCCGAAGAATGCTCAAAACGGGGATGCCCGCGTTCATCGCGGCCTCTTTGATCTACTTGGCGCTTTCGCCTTTCTACCCGCTTTCCACGGTCGATAACACCTTCATCGTAAGCCTACCCGATTATTTCCGAATCTCCGGCTGGAACCTTGTACCCTTGATTGTCCTTATCGCTTTTATCTTCCTCCGATTCAAGATCCGTTATGCTATGCTCTTCAGTTGCATCAGCGCGTTTTTTGTCGCCCTTCTCATCCAGCGGTTTCCGCTCGGAACGATCATCCAGTCGATGTTCACCGGGTTCCGGCTTTCGGGTGAGGGAACGGTCCCGCAAGTGATTCGAGGCGGGGGGATATCCTTTATGTTGAACGCCATGACGATCGTTATCGCTTCCGCTTCTTTCAGCGGGTTGCTGGCTAAAAGCGGGCTGATTCACCATTACGAAACTGCGATCGCGTCGATGACGCGAAAGATCGGAACTTACTTATCCTCTATCATCACCGCGTTGTTCACCGCTTCTCTGGGTTGCACGCAAACGCTGGCGATCATTATGAATACGCATCTGTTATCAAAACCCTACGAGGATAGCGGGAAAACGCGGGAGGAACTCGCCCTCGATATCGAAGATTCCGTAGTCGTCCTCGCAGTTTTAATCCCATGGAACGTCGCGGGAGCCATACCGCTAAAGATGCTCGACGCCCCGCTCCAATCCCTCCTCTTCGCCTACTTTATGTGGACGCTTCCGGCAATCCGATTGGTATGGCAAACTCTTAAAACACGGCGGAAAAATCGAAGCTTCTGATAAGATTTTTCCCTTCTCATAAGGACTCGAAAAGAATAACTCAATTTTTTTCCTTCGGGTTAACGCGAAATCTGTTAAAAAACTTAATAATTCTATAAAATAGAATCGTTTTTTTGACCTATTCTTCCCTCGTGAGCGAAAAACCGCGAAAATGGGAGTTGTCCTCTTAACGAGAATCAGTTACAATTATTGGGAACGTTCCCATACGGAGGTCACCATGAATCGACTGACGATCATCGATGTGGCAAAAGAAGCGGGCCTTTCCAAGTCCACCGTATCCCGGGTCATCCGTGGAGGCGGTCAATCAGTTAGCCCCCAAACCCGTCAGCGGGTGCTGGATGCGATACAGAAGCTCGGTTACGAGCATAACGCGCTCGCAAGCAGCCTCCGGACGAATAAAACTCATACGGTGCTTTTTATCATCCCGGATATCGTAAACCCTTTTTGGCCGGAGGTGGCCAGGGGGGTACAGGATGCGTTGCGATCCGAAGGATTCGTGATGGTTCTCGCCAGCAGCGACTGGGAACAGAAAAACGAGGTGGAATACCTTAAGACAGCCGTCAAGCACCGATTCGACGGGATTTTGATCAATCCCTCCGGCATCTCTCCTCGTTTGCTTCAACAAACAGGGATTCCGGTCGTGCTCTTGGGTCTTAACGACCATTATCCCGGGTTCGACTCCGTTGGCAACGATACTCTTGAAGGCGTCAGACTGGCGCTGGATTATCTCTATGAGTTAGGCCATCGCCGGATCGCCCTGATCAACGGGCAATACCATTCCGGAGGCCATTCCTCTCGTCTGGAACAGTATTTGCAGTTTATGAAAGAGAAGGGGCTTCCGGACAATCCCGATTGGACCGTCAACTGCTTTTACGGTCAAGAATACGGTTATCAAGCAACCAAACAGCTCCTCTCCAAACCCGTCCCTCCGAGCGCGATCTTCGCTTCGAATGACATTTTAGCGATCGGGGCTCTAAAAGCCATTACCGACCAAGGCTACCGTTTGCCAAAAGACATTTCCTTAATCGGGATGGATGATATCTACCCCGTCTCGATCACCACTCCGCCATTGACAACAATCGCCAAATGTAAGTATGAAGAGGGATGGCAAGCCGCTCAGCTCCTTTTGCAAAGAATTTCCGGCAGGTCTTTTGCTACCCCTCGACGTCTGAGTTTTCCGCCCCGTCTCGTAATTCGGGAGTCCGTCGGAAAACCCTGAGCCGGCAACAGGATCGCACGGTTTTAAATCATGCTTCGACGGAAGTGTCGAACCATGATTGGCTGTCAGAATTGGGAACGTTACCAAAAACGAAGAACGGTTTCACTTTCGTCCCTACCCGTTCCTATATTGACTATCGGAATCAAAGGATTTTTCGGAGCCTATTCTACTAAAGGAGGAAACAGAATGAACGTCAAAAAATTATTGGTTTGGGTACTTTGTTTCACGCTTCTCTTATCGTTACCGCTTTTCGGGAAAACTGTCACGCTCACGCTACTCCAACAGGATGTGTCCCCACATAACGAGGAAGACGTGGCCTTTATGAACTATCTCACGGAAGGATTCAAGAAGGCGACCGGGATCGACCTTAAAGTTGAGATTGTCCCGATTCCCGCCGGAAACTACGCGGAAAAAGTCACCCTCCTGTTGGCCGGCGGCACCTACCCCGACATCATCTGGTGGCGGGATGACGCCGAATTGCCCTACGTCGATCAAGGACTGCTTTTGGACCTCTCCGGAAGGGTCAACGCTTCCGCTGTGTTTCAAGAGAAGATGCCGGACTGGAACAAGCAACGCATGGCCAACTTCCCTTACCTGCTTTGGATTTCGCCTCTACAAACCCGGATGGCTGTTGTTCGAAAGGAATGGCTGGAGGAGTCCGGAATCAATCCGGTGACCGTTGATGATTATTACAATTTATTGAAGTTTTTCAAACAAAAATCAGGAAAGTATGGCATCACGGTAACCAACGACTTGAGCCGATTGAATTGGATCTTTGACGCTGCTTTCGGTGTGAACCAAATGTGGATCAAGGACAATAACGGTAAGTGGGTTTTCTCGAAGATGACCCAGGGCGAGAAAGATAAACTGGCTTTCTACGCCAAGCTTTTTAAAGAAGGGCTTCTGGACCAGGAATTTATCACTGTCGGATGGCAAAGTATGGAAGACAAGTTCTATTCGAGCCAAGTCGGCATGCTCGTCGCTACCGCCGGTACCGTTATGGATCTGTATCAAAAACGTTTCTGGGATCGCGGTATTGAGACAGAGCTCGTCCCGCTTTATCCGCCAATCGGGCCTTCGGGAAAAGCGAACTTCACCGCTTTAAATCTCGACAAAGAAGCGCGTGGATATTCGATCACTGTTACCTGTAAAGAACCGGACATCGCTTTCAAATTCCTCGAATTTATGGCCACCGACGAAGGCCAGTACCTCGATCGCCTGGGAATGCCGGGCCGCGAGTACAATATCGTCAATGGTGAGATCGTAAAAACGGAGAGGGGTGAAGGATGGTGGCCCCGATTCTTCGAGGTTCCCACTTGGAATGCTCCGGTCGCACTATATGGAAAACCCGGAAAAGCCTCTCTGGAGATCGCGCATGCCCTGTTCGAGGGGGATAACTATTTCCTGATGCCCCAACGGTACGCCACGCAATGGGACGCGATGAACAATCTGTATAAAGAGTATTCGATCAAGATCGTGACGAATCAGTTCCCGATCGAGAAGTTCGATGAAATGGTGCAACTATGGTACAAAGCCGGTGGCGATCTCTATACGCAATTGGCGAACGAACACTTTAAGAACAAGTAATCCGATACGTGAGACCAGCGGGACGGCGCTTTCAACAGGTTCGTCCCGCTCATTTTCCAGACGAAAAGAAGGGAGAAAGGATGCGTTTGCAGGATAAAGTCAGAGGGGCTCTGATAGGAGGAGCTTTAGGAGACGCGATGGGCGCTCCGGTAGAAAAGTTGAGCGCGGAAGAGATCCAACGCCTGTATGGGAAGGTGGAATCGCTCGATATTCCTCATTTCCGCGTGAAATCTCGCACCCACGGCAAAGGATACGGAAGGTTTACGGATGATACGCTGATGGTGATTCTGCTCTGTCAGGTTTACGAGGAGCTGGGGGGGCATCTCGACGCATATGCCGTGTTTCCGCTGGTGCGCAAGATGGTATTCGAGGAGATATGGGTGCCCGAGTACCAAAAAAAGATGCCTTTAATCGAGCGGCTTTTTTATCCAGAAAAATATATATTTTTAAGCAACTGCCTGGCGAACCGGGATCCGCGTTCCGGAGGCGTCGGCAACATGGTGAACTGCGGCGCGGCGATGTATCTATCTCCGGTTGGGCTGGTGAACGCGGGCGATCCTGAAGGGGCTTATCGCGAAGCGATCGCCTTCGCCTCGGCTCACCAGACCAGTTACGGATTGGAGGCAGCGGGTGTTTATGCCGCATGCGTAGCCGCAGCTATGACGCCTGAGATAACGGTTGACGAAATTTTAGCGATCGCGATCGCGTCGGCTAAAGACGGAACGAAAAAGGCCATTCTATCCATACTGAACGCCGTACCCGAAGTAAAACAACCTGATGATTGCCCCCACGTCTTTCATAAAGCTTTGGAGCCCTTTAGTTCGATGGGGGACGATCTACAGAGATCGCCGGAAAAGATCGGGCTTCCTACCGATAACTACGCCCCATCTCGGACGAAGTCCATCGAAGAATTGCCGATGGCGTTAGGCTATATCGCCTACTATCGCGAAGATTTTCACAAGGCTTTGGCCGGAGGCGTCAACTCGGGGCGGGACACCGATTCTATCGGTTGTATGATCGGAACGATCTTGGGAGCCTGGCTCGGGATTCAAGCCATCGACCCCAAGATGGTTGAGCAACTCGTCCAAGCTAATCGTTATCCGTTAACGGAGATTGCCGACCAATTAACCGGAACGATCTTACGGATTCAAGAAACAGACCAAAGGAAAGCTGAAGCTCTCCATACCCTGCGAAAACAATTATGCGAAGAGGTGAAAGGATGACGCCGAAAGCGTTCGCCGAAAAGATGGGCGAGGAACATTTACTCGAAAAAGTGTACGCCGGGATTTTGGGAAAGATCATCGGGGTTCGGCTGGGGGCGCCGGTCGAACCACTTTTCTGGACAGCCGATAAAATTCGCGAGGCTTACGGGGAGATCACCGGTTATATTAAGTTTTATCGAAACTTCGCCGCCGATGATGACATCAATGGCCCCGTATTCTTTATCAAAGCTGTGGAAGATACGTTAACCCGTTATGGAACGACGGTCACCGCGAAGGATATCGGCGATGCGTGGTTAAACTACACCGCGGAAGGACACGGCATGTTCTGGTGGGGCGGATACGGCACTTCTACTGAACACACCGCCTATGTCAATTTGCAGAACGGTATCTTCCCGCCACATTCGGGCAGCGCTGCGAAAAACGGAGACGCTATCGCCGAGCAGATCGGCGGGCAGATCTTTATCGACAGTTGGGGACTCGTCTGTCCCGGCGATCCCGAGTTAGCGGCGAAATTTGCCGGGATGGCCGCCAGCGTTTCTCACGATCGAAACGCGCTCTACGGAGGCCAGTTTGTGGCCGCTTGTATTGCCCTCGCCTTCACCGAAACCGATACTGAAGTCCTGTTTAAAAAGGCGATTGCGGTCATTCCGAACGATTGCGGCTACAGACGGATGGCCGAAGATGTCTATCGGGTCTACCTGGAGAATCCGAACGACTGGCGTCAAACGTGGCGGTACATCCAAACGAACTATAGCGATAAAAAATACCCCGGCACGGTCCATATCATCCCGAACGGCGCGGTGATTGTCTGCGGACTTCTTCACGGCAAGGGAGATTTTTCTAAAACCATCACCATCGCGACGATGTGCGGCTGGGATACCGATTGCAATGCGGGTAATCTCGGAACGATCGCCGGCGTTTTCTGCGGACTCTCCGGCATTTCGCCCAAATGGCGGGAACCGATTAAGGATTTTGTGGCCACTTCCAGCGTAATCGGTTCTCAGAACAATCATGACATCCCCTCCATCGCCCGCTATTTCTGTTTTGTACGGAAACTTTTATCATCGGGGTACAAAAAAGAAAACGCGCCCGTCTTCGACCATTCGGTTCGTTTCGACTTCCAACTGCCCGGTTCGACCCACGGGATGCGCGCTTTTCCGGAAAATCGCGTAACGCTTCAAAATTGCAATGAGATAGACCCGGAACGACAAGGGGGCCTCTTGATCCGTTCGAACTTCATTCTCCGAAACTCTGAATTTAAAGTCTTCTATAAACCCTTCTACCGAAGAAAAGACTTCGACGACGAACGCTATATTCCGAACTTTTCTCCCACCGTCTATCCCGGCCAAACGCTTAAAACTGAGATCGAAACGAATGACCTCGTCCCAGGAATGGATTTGATGGTCAAACCCTACGTTCAGGATACGGACGGACGGCAATGGGTGGGGGAATCCTTGAACCTTCTCCGAAACGGGCAGCCGCTGTCGATCGCATACACGATTCCGTCGGTGTTAGAAGGCGCGGTCATCGAAGAGGCGGGTCTGAAATTTTACAATTCCGGCCGCGAATCCTTCTACGGAACCCTTATCCTGAAAGACTTTTCCATTACGGGTAAAGCGCATTACACGCTCGACCCGGCAAAACAGGCGGTCGAGTTCGGAACGGTTACCCCCTTTACATGGCACAAAGGCGTCTGGACCTTACCCGGAGGCGTCGTTCAAGGCGTCTGCGCGGACGAAGGCAATCTCTATACCGGATCCGTGGATTGGAAAAACGTCCGTTTTCAATCCCGAGTTGAAATACCTTTTGGCGGGAACGCCTACTTGCTCTGCCGCGTTCAGGGAAACCTCCGATACTATGGATTCGGGTTTGAAAACGGGGAAGCGGTGGCATTTATCAAAGACCTAAGCTCTCGGTCCCGGTGGAAAAAACGGATTTTGCAGCGAGTCCCTTATTTTTGGAAAACAGGAGAAACTTACCTTTGGACGGTTGAAGCCCTCGGGGACCAATTCACCTTTTACGTGAACGATCAGCCTCTCTTTACTGTGCGCGAGGCCACGATACCGACGGGGATGGTCGGATACCGAATCGAATCCGGGTGCCGGTTATTCATCCATTCCTTTGAACTGAAGGAGGAATGAGATGTCGGAAGTCTTTCGATCCGGAACGGAAGAGAGAGGGGACATCCTCATCCAAATTGAACCCCTCGCGAACCAGCCTTTCGCAGCCTGTGAAAACCAGATAGAAGTCCGGAGCCGGTATGAATCGCTCTTCGGGGAGCATCTTAGGCGCTTAGTAGACAGACTGATTGCCGAAAGCGGGCTTAAAGGCTACCGTATCTTTGCAAGCGATAGCGGGGCGTGGGACTACACGATCAAGGCGCGGTTCGAGAGTTGCCTCCGGGCGCTCAACAGGAGCAACACATGATAACCCCCTATCTCTGGCGATCGATGCTGTACGTTCCGGCCAACCGACCGTCTCGTTTGCAAAAATGCGCGCGGTATGGCGCCGACGCGTTGATCCTTGATTTGGAGGACTCGGTTCCGGATTCTGAGAAAGCGGAAAGTCGCCTCCTTTTGAAACAGGCGTTGAAAGAGCCGATTTGGGATTCCGCAGAGTTGTACGGTTCAAACGGCGGATCCGAGCGCGTCGATCTTTTCGTCCGGATCAACGCGATGCGTACACGCTATTGGCGGGAAGACCTGGAAGCGGTCATTCCCGAAGAGATCTTCGGCTTGAAAGTTCCGAAAGTTGAAGAGCCCGCGAAAGTTGAAGAGCTGGATCATGCAATATCCCGCATCGAAAAGGCATCCGGTATTGAAGAAGGAAGGACGAAACTCCTGCTCTCCATCGAAACGGCGAAAGGATTGCTCCAGCTTTCTGCAATATGCGCGGCCAGCGCCCGCGTGATCGGCGTCGGTTTTGGAAGCGAAGACTTTATGACCGACACCGGGATCGATCGCGACAACCTGCGCTATGCGCGGATGCAGATGACCCTCGTCGTCAAAGCCTTCGGGTTGTACGCGCAGGACAGCGTTTATCCGGCATTCTCGGACCTGGAAGGGCTAAAACAGGAGACAGAGGAAGCGAAACGCATGGGAATGGACGGAAAAACGGCTATCCATCCGAATCAGATAGAAACCATCCATTCGGTCTTTCAACCTTCCGACGCCTTATTGGAAAAAGCGGGAGAAATTTGCCGGATGGCGGAAGCGGAAAACGGTCGCGTGTTCAACTACCATGGGGAAATGGTCGACCGCCCGATTGTCGAACGATATCGGCGCCTCCTGCAGCGGTCGAGGGAAAACTGATGAAGGTCGATGCGGCTTTCCCGGATAAGGTCGTCCGCTCTTTGGAAGATGCGGTCGAACGCATCGGACTTGGCGACGGGATGACCGTGTCTTTTCACCATCACCTCCGTGAAGGAGATCGCGTCTTGCTCGCCGTTCTGGAAGCTGTGCGGAAAAAAGGAATTCGAAGCCTTACACTCTGCGCCTCCTCTCTGATGAGGTGCCATGACGGCCTCATTGATTTCCTCCGGGACGGTACCGTGATTAGAGTCGACTCTTCCGGATTACGGGGACGTTTGGGACAATTCGTTCGACAGGGCGGGATGAAACAACCGGTGATCCTCCGCTCGCACGGGGGACGCGCGCGCGCTGTCGCCGACGGAGAACGCGCGATCGATATCGCCTTTATCGCCGCTTCCGCCTCCGATATTTATGGAAACGCAAACGGGGTTCAAGGTGACAACGCTTTCGGGTCCCTCGGTTATGGCATCTGGGACAGCTTTCAAGCGAAAAAGACGGTTATCGTCACCGATCACTTGTCTCAGAGCTTGCTCCCCTACATCAGCATTTCGCAATCACACACAGATTGCATCGCCGTCGTTGATTCAATCGGGAGCAGGGAACTATTGAAGGCCGGTGCTTTAGCCGAAAAATCCGACCCGCTCTCAACGGTGATCGCAAAGAACGTCGCAACCCTTCTACTTGCGACTGGCATCGCGCGAAACGGCAGCAGTATCCAAATGGGGAGCGGTGGCGTCAGCCTTAAAGTGATTCGATACCTGAAAGAAGCTTTCTTGGAACGGGGATGGCGGTTTCGACACGCGGTCGGCGGGATCACCGGCGGCTTGTTGAACGCGCTCGAGGAAGGGTGGATAGAGGCTTTAATGGACGTTCAAAGTTTCGACCCTGCGGCCGCGGTTTCAATCTTGAGGAATCGAAATCATCACGAAATTGACGTGAACACTTACGCTAACCCGGACAATCCCTCCAATATGGTTAACGATCTGGATATAGCGATCCTAAGCGCTTTGGAGATCGATCTGGATTGGAACGTCAACGTCTTGACCGGTTCCGACGGAGTCTTAATGGGCGCGATCGGCGGGCATCCTGATGTGGCGGAGGCTTCCAAACTCACGATTGTCGTGGCCCCGCTGATTCGGGAACGCATACCGATCGTGGTTGACCGGGTCCGAACCGTCGTCACACCGGGCAAGGACATCGATATTTTCGTCTGCGACTGGGGCATTGCCGTCAAAGAAGAACGCGAAGATATCCGGCGTTCATTGACCGAAAAGGGGATCCGCTTTCATACCATGAAAGAGCTCTTCGAAAAAGCGACGCGTCTCGTCGGTCAAGTGAATAAAGAAGAAACGGGCGGGCGCCCTGTCGCTTGGGTTCAGGACAGAAGGGGACGAGTCCTCTCCGAGATCTACGAATCAGAGACAAGCGGGGGTGAACACCGTTGAGATCATCGACGATTTTGAGGCGGGTTTATAAAAGCCGTTATTACTACTTTTTGCTTATCCCGGCATTAGTCTATTTCATCATCTTCCACTACGTCCCGATTGCGGGCGTTTCTCTCGCCTTCCAAAAGTACCGGCTTTTCGGAGGCAATCAATGGGTGGGCTTTCAATATTTCACCGAATTGTTTGGCTCTCCCACCTTCTATCGCGCCCTCTCGAACACTTTGATCATCAGTGGTATGAAACTCCTCTTCACCTTTCCCATTCCGGTCGTCCTGGCGATCCTGATCAATGAAGTGCGTTCGAAACGCTTCAAGAAGGTCGTTCGGTCGGTCGTCTACCTTCCCCATTTTCTGTCCTGGGTGGTCATCACCGGCATCTTCGTCACGATTCTCTCTCCTGTGAACGGCTTAGTGAATGAATTACTGAAACTGATCGGTATTCAGCCGATTCCGTTTATGACGTCGAGCGAGCACTTCCGGGGAGTGCTGGTCGTGTCGGAAATCTGGCGCAGCGCGGGTTGGGATTCGATTTTATACACGGCGGCTTTAATGAACATCAATCCCCAGCTGTACGAAGCGGCTCGGATCGACGGGGCTTCCCGATGGCAGCAAACAAGGTATATCACCGTTCCGGAACTATTGCGGACGATGATCACCGTTTTCATTCTAAACATCGGATTTTTTATGAATGCCGGTTTCGATCAAGTCTTCAACATGATGAACGACTCCGTGATCGGCGTCGCCGATATCATCGACACCTACGCCTACCGTATCGGGTTACTCCAAATGAACTTCAGTTATGCCACCGCCGTGGGGCTCTTCCAAGGAGCGATCGGCTTGATTTTAATCTTCGTCACCAACCGTATCGCCAGAAAAAACGATACCGGAAGCTTATGGTGAGGTGAACCTCTATGAACCGAAAACGCGTCAGCGGCTTTGCGATCGTCAACGGCATCATTCTTTCTGTTGTATTGGTTAGCGCGCTTTACCCTTTTCTCAACCTCCTGGCGGTCTCTTTCACCGGGATCCGCTCCATTTCGGATATCTCCGGAATGGCGGTGTTGCCGAAATCGCCGACCCTCGACTATTACAAGGCGCTCCTTGGCACGCCGTATGTGCAGCGGGCATTTTTCAACAGCGTCTACATCACCGCACTGGGAACGCTGATCAATATGGCGCTCACGATCCTGACGGCTTACGCCTTATCCCGCGACAACTTCTTCGGAAAGAAAGTCTTCACGATCTTTCTGATCATTCCGATGCTCTTTAACCCTGGGATCATCCCGAACTATATGTTGATAAAAAACCTGGCTTTAATCGACAAATATTGGGCGGTGATACTTCCGGGCGCGATCAACGTTTACTACACGATGTTGCTGCGAAACATATTCCTGAGCGTTCCGAAAAGCATTTACGAAGCGGCGGAGATCGACGGCGCGCGACACTTCACCATGATCTGGAAGATCGCTGTACCGCTGTCTAAACCGGGCGTAATCACCATCGCCCTCTTCTATGCGATCAACCATTGGAACGACTACTTCAAACCGCTGATATACATATCCGATCCGGCAAAGTGGCCGCTTCAAGTGCTGCTGCGTCAATTTATCGTCGATGCGGACAAGGCTTCTCTCTTCGGTCCGCTTCAATCGGTCCTCTATGCCCAAGGCGAATCGGCCCTCCCTTTTCGTGGCCTTCAATCGGCCATCATCATCATCACCGTCATCCCGATACTACTCTTATACCCTCTGTTGCTGCGGTATTTCACGAGCGGTTTGGTGAGCGGCGCCGAAAAGGGATAGTCGCATAAACCGAAATCCATCTTCAAAAGTCCAATAAGAGGGAACGCTACCCCGGTATAAAATCAGGCAAAGGAGAGAGAATGCATGAAAAAGATCGGGTATCTTGCGCTTTTGTTCATTTTATCCCTCTTTATCTTTACGGATTTGCCCGCCCTTCAACTTACCACAACCGTTTTCGCCGGTACGGACGAGCAGTTCCGCGAACGTTTGGCTTTGCTGAAAGCATCCGCCTCTTTCGAAGAACTTTGCGATCGGCTTTTCATTGGGGTTATCGACTATTCGCCGGATGAGATGGACGGCTTCGGGGACTTGACCCCGTACGGGTGTGAAAAATACCAGAATCGTCTCCGGCCTTTGACCGTCGAATGGGAGAACCAATACCTGGAATGGATCTACGGCGCTATGGACACGATCGAAAGAATGCCGGTAGTGGAAGGTTCGCGCGACTATTATTTGAAAGAGGTACTCAAGCGCTATTTGCAGAACGAAACCGAAAAGTACAACTTCCGGTATCATATCGCGCAGCTCTCTCCTGTGATTGGTTCCCAAATCGAACTCAGGCAAATCTTCCTTGTCTTCCATCCTCTGCGCAACATCCAGGACGCGCTTGACTTTATCGCGCGGTTGAAAGCCGTTCCTGAGAAAGTGGACCAAATCATCCGTCGATTTGAAGAAAGCCAGGCTAAGGGGATCATGATGAACACCCAATCGATGGCGGCGAGCCAGTGGTTGATGAACGAACTCTTGAAAACCGGCATCACTTCTGAGGTTTACAATCGTTTTACGGAAGCCTTGGAGCTCATGGACGGGACGACGCAGGCCGACCGAAAAGCGCTGATCGAGGAGATGGGAGAAGCGCTTAATAGCGTGGCTGTTCCTGCTTTTAAACGAATCAACGCAGCTTTGATCTCGGCTCAACGCAAACCGAACAGAAATCTCGGCGCGCACTCTTTTCCGAATGGAGATCTTTGGTACCGATATGCGTTGAAATTCCATACCTCTGTCGAACGCGACCCGGTCGAACTCCATGAATGGGGACTGAAAGAAGTGGAAACCCTGCAATCTAAGATAGAAGCGGTCAAAGCGTTGCGCCCTGCCAAATCGCTCACACCCCTCGGCGGCAGCATCTGGGATTTTTTGCCGGAATGGTTTGAACCAGCGTACATCCCGTCTTATCGTCCCGAGATCATCCCCTTCTATTCTGACATGTATTCTTCTCCAAACTTGGAGCAAAGCTCCAAAGGGATTTACTACAGCACACAAGTCCCACCTGTCGAAAATACGGTTTATTTCCACGAAGTGGTACCCGGCCATCATCTCGAACGAACCAATCAGTTAAATCGAGGCCTGCCGTTAGTCGCGCAACTGCCGTTCATAACGGTCTTTATCGAAGGCTGGGCTTTATATGCGGAGTCTTTAGTCGCAGAACGGTTTCCTTATCCCGATCGGTTGTTGGATTGCTATACCTGGCAGCTTATAAGGGCAAAACGCATCGTTGCCGATACCGGAATCAACGCCTTGGGTTGGACCTATAATCAAACTGTCGATTATATGTCCAAGGACGGGAGCATGACACGGACGCTGGCGCAGAATGATGTCAACCGCTATCTCACCTGGCCCGGGCAAGCGTGTTCTTACTACCTGGGGTATAAAACGATCGTTTCGTTGCGGGAAAAAGCGGAAAACGCGTTAGGAGAGGCTTTCGACATTCGCCTGTTCCATTCGGCGCTATTAGAGTACGGGCAGTTGCCGCTGGACTTGTTGGAAGAAAAGATCGATCGTTGGATCGCTTCTTACCGGCCTTAATTTGTTCGAAAAAGAAGACGCCGGTTCCGGCGTCTTCTTTTTATGTAAAACTAAGATTCGACCGGTTTGGACTCTTGTTCCTTCTTGAAGGCTTCCACGAAATCATTCAGTTTATTAACGCTCACGGTCACGCCTTTTTTTGTCGGCAGCCATTCGCCATCATCGTTTTTGAAGAAGAGGCGAATATCCATATAATCTTTCCCTTTGTAACTTTTCATCTCTATCTGAATCCGTTCGGTCTCGTTCTTATCGATCACTTGCATGCGTGAACCCCCTTCACATAGCTCATAAAATCATCCGATTTTATCGGATTTTGTAAGGTATGTCAAGGGGATATCTTTGGCGTGTGTGTCAAGTTATGGGTGCAGTTATTAAAATTCCCCTCTACGGAGGGGTGGCCGCAGGCCGGGGTGGTCTGGACATACCGCATTATTACACCCACACCTGTTTGGCCCGCCATACCCATAAATATGATACAATCTTTTATCGTTAACAGACAACCATCGCGAATAAAAGGGAGGAACCCCGGTTTGCCAGTCGTCGTCACGGCCGACATCATCGCATCCAGAAAGCAGATAGAAGAAACGCGTAATCTGAAAGCGAAGATTCACGACACGCCTTTTCCGGGCATGGCGATGCCCTTCCTTTTTCTTCGAGGCGACGAAATCCAAGGGGTACTCCGAGAGCCCTATGGACTAGGCCGGGCGTTGCGCGATCTACGCCACACGTGTTTCCCGTCTAAGGTGAGGATCGGTATCGGAGTCGGCGGGATCGACACGCCGGAGGAGACGTGGGAAAGCAACAGTTGGCTTCTCAGCGGCGAAGCCTTCTATCACGCGCGGGACGCGCTCAATGCCGTCAAAAAGCGGAAAGAACCGGTCACGTCGATCAAAACCGGAAACGCCGATATCGATCTTCTTCTCAATTCCGTGTTAAGCTTAGTTGACGTGATACGCAACGATTGGACACAAAAACAATGGCAAAGCGTCCTCGCCTACGAAAAGCACCACACCTTCGAAAAAGCGGGGAAAACTTTGGGGTTGCCCTATCAGAATGTTTTCAAGCATTGCGAACGCGCCAACTGGAAAGAGGTCCGTTCCGCCGAGGAGGCGCTGGAGAGGTTCTTAAGCGATTTTCATACAAACCCGTAAGCCCGCTTTCGCTGGACATCGTATCGGGTGTATGTTGTAATAATTATATAACCCATATTAGGGTTATATAATTGATAGAACCCGAAATAGATTGAAATGATGGAGGGAAAATCGTGTCGTTATTATGGTTATTCCTGATTCTGTTTGTTGTGGTCGATTTCTTCTTCCCAATCCCCGCTCTTTCCGAGCAGGAAACGAAGCGAAACAGAAAACCCCGTTGGGGGTGGTTCCTGTTGCCATTGGGATATGCCTTGCCAACGGCGCTTCTTGCTCCTCTGGAAAAGATATGGATCTTTTTGCCGATTTACGCTATCCACGTCTGCGCGTTAGTCGTGAAGGTGAAGGGAATGAAACGGGCGCAATCCTATGGAAGGCTGATCCTGTACCTTTTATATCACCTGTTATTTGGCATTGCGGCTTACAACTTATTAGTCATCACGGGATTGGATCGGATCACCGGCCCATTTGTCTGCCCTTTTGGAAATCCTATCTTCTCGATCCTGACGGAAGAACGGAATCTTTTCGGGGTCCTCGTTTTCCTCTACGCCTGCTTCACGGGAGCTCAGCTCATGCGGTTGTTTCTGGATGTCCTCTACCGCAAAGTTTCCGATTACGGGGAGAAATTGTATCCTGAAGGTGAAAAACGAACTGAAATCACGAACACGGTGATGACCGGAACCATGATCGGTATCCTCGAACGCGCGCTCATCTTCCTTTTCGTGATCTCAAACAACCTATCGGCCATACCGTTTATCCTTGCCGCGAAATCGTTGGCGCGTTTTAAGCAACTCAACGATCGCGATTTCGCGGAATACTACCTGATCGGAACCCTTTTCAGCGTCCTAATCGCGCTGTGCGGCGGATTCATCCTTAGGTTTTCTTTTTAATGGAGCGCCTTTTAAGGAACGCCCGATCTTTAGTCGGGCATGGGTTTAGTTACTCGAAGCAAAAGACTCCATCCATGAAGGCTGAGAATGGAAAAGGAGTATCGCTCGAAGGAGGGCTTGGAACCTCTCGTGTAGCGTATTTTTCGGAGCGCCGACTCTTTAGGTCGGCATGGGTTTTTTCTCCAAACCAAGCGGATAAGGAACAATAAAAGAAAGGGCATGCCCGACTAAAGATCGGGCGCTTCATCCTTACCCTCATATGTCTTCATGTCTTTCGTGTATCTCCCATACTTGGGTTTTCTATCCGTCTTCGATCGCGGCGCGGGCGTTTTCCGGAACCGTCCCCTATTGTGCTCGCACCACTCAAATTCTCGCCTATCTAATCCGCTTTGTCGAATAATCGACTGTAAAGTACCAATACGTAACTCATAATAGTTTGGAATCGGAACCGTTATTGTTTCAGAAGTTGTTCTTTTTTGCATGATAATGTGGCTGCCACGTCTTCGGACTTCTTCAAAACCATGGTTGCGAAGAATAGCACATACTTCTCTTGCGGATAGAATACGTAGTTTACCCAACATTCACCTCAATGCTGGTCACAAATATATCGTCGTGTACTCTATTTTTAATCTCCTCTGAAGACGCTGTTTCAAAAAAAAGCTCCAAAGCTTCTCTGAGATTGTTTCGAGCTTCTTCTACGCTACACCCTTGGCTAGCAATATCGAGTTCAGGACATAGAGAAACAAATCCATCTCCATCACGTTCAATTATTGCAGTTAACTTCATTCCATCCTCCTTTTTGCGTTGTAGACACCAAAAAAGAACCACATAATTTCAGGGTTAGCTTTTCAAAATATAGTCGCTTCTCGACTACATTATAACACTATGATGCCGTTGTTTTGCATCAGACAGCAACAATCGTGACCTCGTATGCCCGATCTTATGACTCTATCAGTGCAACCGCACATTAAATGGGCAGTGCTGAATGGGTAACATAAAATCCCGAAGTGGGGCTTGGAACGTCTCGTATAGCGTATTTTTCGGAGCGCCGACTCTTTATGTCGGCATGGGTTATTTCTCCAAACCAAGCGAAAAGGAACAATAAAAGAAAAGGCATGCCCGACTAAAGATCGGGCGCTCCACCCTCGAGCAACGGTTTAGTTACTCGAAGTAAAAGGCTCTATCCACGAAGGGTGCAAATGGAAAAGGAGTATCGCACGAAGTAGGGCTTGGAACCTCTCGTGTAGCGTATTTTTCGGAGCGCCGACTCTTTAGGTCGGCATGGGTTATTTCTCCAAACCAAGTGGAAAGGAACAATAAAAGAAAGGGCATGCCCGACTAAAGATCGGGCGCTCCATTTAGCGAAATCAAAGCCCGAACCGTTCACTCGTGCTCGCGCGAATCCAGGAACGCGTGATCGTCTCGTTCTATCTTCCATCCCTCGACTTTGTCGAAAGACAGAAGGGACAGGTTTTCGTTCAAAGAAAACAACGAAGGCTCGAATCCGTTTTTTGATACCAGCAGCGTGTGGTCCGGCGCCAAACCCATCG